>JAEIGA010008519.1_pt1 | contig 15553 bp, 14 predicted proteins | sample 9270691 | NCBI WGS metagenome assembly JAEIGA01 (sample SAMN17057246, study PRJNA624740) | gut metagenome | biome: biome; isolation source: fecal sample | host: Bos grunniens | place: China: Xizang | collected 2019
ACCATGGCATCTGGCAGAAAGGCAGATTTACAGCCATCGTTTCTTCGGGTGCCGGCACATGGGGACCACGCATGCGCATCGGTACGATCAGCGAAGTCGTAGAAATCAATATTCAATAAAGAAAGCACCCTCATCCGAGGGTGCTTTTTCACAGCTTGTTTATTGTTTTTACTTCAGACGGTCGGGACGCTTGCGCATCTGCAATCCGCAGACCATACCGAGAGCGGCATACATGGTCATGACCGAAGTGCCGCCATAACTGATGAAGGGAAGAGTCAGACCGATGACCGGCATGATGCCCAGACACATACCGACATTGATGAGGATCTGCACCATAAACATGGCGCCGATACCGATACACATGAGGTAGCCGAAGCGGTTGTCAGCGCGGCCTGCATCGAAAAAGATCTTCCATACAAGGAAGGTCAGAATGAGCAGAACTGCCATGGCACCGATAAAACCCCATTCTTCACAGATGGTGGAAAAGATGAAGTCGGTATGTTTGGAAGGGAGCTTGTTGTGCTGGGTCATGAGGCCATTGAGGTAGCCCTGGCCGTGCAGCTGCCCGCCGCCTACCGTCATCATGCTGCGCAGACCGTTGAAGGCGATGTCGGGGTCGATCGAAGGATCGAAGAGGACGAGGATACGCACCTTCTGATAGCCCTTGAGGAAGAACATCCATATAGGCACAAGGGCAGCGCCGCCGGCAGCACAGAGGGGAAGAAAGATCTTCATGGAAAGGCCCGAAGCGAAGAGCATGAAGACGAAGATACCCAGATAGGCCAGACACATGCCAAGGTCACTGGAAATACCGTAGATGACCAGCACCAGCACCATGGTGTGGGCGGTCAGCTGTCCGAGGGCAATGAGGCTGTCCAGCTTATCTCTTAAAATATAGACGTGGCGGGAAAAGGTGAAAATATAGATCAGCTTGCCGATCTCGGCAGGCTGGATACCCAGAGGAATGGGGATGCCCAGATCTTCCAGACGGATCCAGCTGCGGTTGCCGGTTTCACCTTCGGTGCCCAGAAAAAGCAGGCTGAACTGAAAGAGCAGGTTGAAGACATAGGCCCAGATCCAGAAATCGCCGAACTTTTCCAGATCGACAGCCGATACGATAAAATAGGCGAAGATGCCGATGGCAATGGCCAGACCCTGGATCATAATGAAGCGGCTGCCGCCATCGATGGCCAGCGCGGCGCTGTAAATGGCAACAAGGCCGATGCCCGACAGCAGAAGCGCGATGAAGAGCAGGCCGAGGTCACATTTTTTTATATAGCCCCAAAGGGCGGAACAGAGGGTTTTCATGGAGTCTCCTTATATAAAATAAAGGTACAGGTTTATTGTAGCATGGGCAGAGGAGATATTCAATCGTTTCCCATCAGGGAGAAAAAACAAGATGGGTCTTTTCTTTGCCCCGGGAAAGTGATAGAATAAAGTTGAGTTATGTTGCACAGTCTGTGCAGATCAAGGAGAAATCACATTGGATAGACAGATATATACCACCTGTTCGCCGGAAGAGACCGAGGCCCTGGGCGCGGCGCTGGCTTTGCAGGCGGAGAACTATAAGGTTATTGCCATGTTCGGCGGCATGGGCAGCGGCAAGACGGCCATGACCCGCGGCATTGCCCGGGCTCTGGGCAGCGCTGATGCTGTAGCCAGCCCCACCTATACCATCGTCAATGAATATCGCGGCCGCCGCAAGGTCTGCCACTTTGATATGTACCGCATCGACAGTGAAGATGGCCTGTGGGAAATCGGTTGGGAGGACTATCTGGAGAGCGGCAGCCTGTGTGTTGTCGAATGGAGTGAAAATGTCCTCCATGCGCTGCCTAAAGAGACCCTCAAGGTCTCCTTTGAAACCATTGACCAAGAAACAAGAAAGATCACGGTGGAAAACTTATGAGAATACTTGCTATTGATACATCGGGCCGCCTGGCCTCCTGCTCTCTTTATGAGGACGGCAGGGAAGTGGCTTCCTGCACCAGAGATTCCCAGATGGACCACAGCCGTACCATTCTTCCCCTTTGTGAAGAGATGGTTCGTGCGCAGGGCCTGACCTTTAAGGATATCGATGCTTATGCTGCCGCCGTCGGTCCCGGTTCCTTCACCGGTATCCGCATCGGTGTTGCCGCCGTCAAGGGCTTTGCGCTGTCGGGCAATAAGCCTGCTGCCGGTATCTCCACACTGGAGGCCACAGCTGCGCTGGTTCCCGAAGAAGGTCTGATCTGCTCGATCATCCGCGCCCGCGAAAATGAATATTTCTATGGATTCTTCCGCAATGTCCGCGGCGAGCTTTATCGCATCTGCGATGACGAGTGCATGTATGGCAATGAACTGAAAAGCATCCTTTACGGTGCCGACTGGCTGCTCTGCGGCGATGGCGCCGAGGACTTTTTGAAAAACAACCCCTGCGACGGCTGGAAATGGAAGATCGAGCTGACGGGAATTGGTCAGCACGCATCGGGCGTTGCCAAGTGTGCGTGGGAACTGGCTCAGTGCGACAGCCTGAGCGACGGTAATGATATTATGCCTGTTTATCTTAAGAAAACACAGGCCGAAAGAATGAGGGAGGAAAAGACAAAATGAAAGTAGTAATCGGTTCCGATCACGCAGGTTACAGCCTGAAGGAAGCCATCAAGAAGCATCTGGAGGCTGCCGGCCACGAAGTTATGGACAAGGGCACCAACGATACAAGCTCCTGCCATTATCCCATCTATGCTGAGGCTGTTGCCAATGCCATCGTTTCCGGCGAGGCAGAGCGCGGCATTCTGGTCTGCGGTACAGGCATCGGCATGTCCATTGCCGCAAATAAGGTCAAGGGCATTCGTGCCGCCGCTGTTTCCGACTGCTTCACCGCTGAAGCTACCAGAATGCACAATGATACACACATCATGTGCCTGGGCGAGCGCACCGTCGGCCCCGGCCTGGCATTCAAGCTGGTCGATACATTCCTGAACACCCCCTTTGAGGGCGGCCGCCATCAGACACGCGTCGACATGATGATGGCGATCGAGGAGAAGTAAAACCATGGCAACTGTTCTCAATCATCCTCTGGTTGGCCACAAGATGGCCATCCTGCGTGATAAGAATACAGGTACAAAGCAGTTCAGAGAGACGGTCAGCGAGATCTCCATGCTGGTCTGCTATGAAGCAACACGCGATCTCCCCACCGAGAAGGTAGAGATCGAGACTCCCATCTGCAAGACAGAATGTGATGTGCTGTCCGGCAGAAAGCTGGCTGTCGTTCCCATTCTGCGTGCCGGTCTTGGTATGGTCGATGGTGTTCTGGCAATGGTTCCTGCGGCAAAGATCGGCCACATCGGTCTGTACCGCAACGAGGAGACCCTTGAGCCTGTTGAATATTTCTGCAAACTGCCTGCCGATATCGGCGAACGCGAGGTATTTCTGGTCGATCCTATGCTGGCCACCGGCGGTTCGGCCTGCGATGCCATCCGCCAGCTCAAGGAGCACGGTGCAAAGCGCATTCGTTTCCTCTGCATCGTTGCAGCGCCTGTGGGTATCGAGCGTGTCGAGAAGGCACATCCCGATGTTCCCGTTTATGCTGCTGTTGTGGATGAATGCCTGAATGAAAACGGCTACATCGTCCCCGGCCTGGGTGACTGCGGCGACCGTATTTTTGGTACAAAGTAAAACGTGATTACATAAAGAAAAACCACCTCATTCGAGGTGGTTTTTCTTTATCTGCGTTCGACCATGATGATAAACTCGCTTGTTCCGGCTTCAGGTTTGCGGGTGCCATAATATTTAAAACCATGGCGGGCATAAAAAGGCAGCGCACGGTGGTTTTTCTCCAGTACCCATGCATAATCAACGCCGAATCGGGTAACGGCAAAATCGATCAGCTTGCCGCCGATCCCTTCGTTCTGGAAGAAATGATCGACATAAAGGGTTTCGATCTCATTTTCACGGATCTCGATCAGCCCCTTGACGATGCCATCGTCATAGACCCATGTCTGGGTGAGCATCACCGGATCGGTCCGGTATTGTTCGGCGACCGAAAGAACCTGCAGCTGCCCGAAGGACCAGGCATCATCACAGAAGATCGAACGGTAATTGACGCGTTTGGTGAAGACCAGGATCTCGGCAATGCGGGAAATATCGGCAGGGGTTGCTTTGCGGATATGATTCATGGCAGATTCTCCTTAAAAAGGCCGCCCGGGATGGGCGGCCTTGATTCTGTTGGTTTAGCGGCTGCGGTTGGTGCGGCTTCTGGAGCGGCTGCCCGAATAGGAAGAGCGGCGGCGACGCTTGCGGCGTGTAAAGACGACCAGCAGAATAATGGCGACGACCAACAGCAGGAGCAGCAGGGCAATGATCTTGAAGAAGGTGGAAGAGAAGATGCCCAGAACGGTGTCAATAAAGTAAAGCCAGGAAGAACGCTGGACATCATCATTGGCGACCAGATTGAGGGTGATATATTCCTTGCCGTTGTAGCTGTAGGTAGCGCTGCCCAGAACATCACCCTTGGCGATGGGGGCCTTGATTTCTTCATTGACCTGAATGTCACAGGTGACATCTTCCTGTTTGAAGTCAACAGGGAGGAGGGCGGTGAAGCCGTTTTCGGGAACAAGAACGACGGTATCGACATCCTTACCCAGCGCAACGGGGGCTTCGGCGACGGGTTCACTGCCGGTGACCATCGACTGAACTGCGAAGCCGCTCTTGACATAGTCCAGCAGCTTGATGGTTTCGGTCATGCTGCCCATTGTGCCGTCTTCGGCCTTGGAAGCGCCCAGAACAACGGTGATGTAGGTCAGATCCCCCGACTGAACGCCGCTGACCAGGCAGAGGCCGGCAGGGGTGGTAGAGCCGGTCTTGATGCCGATGGCGCCTTCGTAGAAATAGTCACGGCTGCGCCACAGGGAAATCAGATGGTTGGTGGTCGAGATGGTCTGCTCCTTGTGCATATTGGTGGCAGGCAGTGTGGTCTTATCGATCTTAACGATCTCAGCAAACTTGCTGTTGGTCATGGCATATTCGGCAAGCTTCAGCAGGTCACGGGCTGTGGTATAGTGATTCTCGTCGTGGAGACCATGGGCATTGACGAAATGGGTATTGGTGCAGCCCAGCTCCTGGGCCTTGTTGTTCATCAGATCGACAAATGCGGGGATGGAGCCGGAGATATGTTCGGCCAGCGCATTGGCGGCATCGTTGCCCGAAGCGACCAGCAGGTAGGTGAGCATATCGAGCATGTTCATCTGCTCGCCTTCCTTGAGCATGATGCTGCTGCCGGTGTTTTCCAGCGATTTGACGGCATTGCCCGAAACGGTGACGGTATCTTCCAGATTGCCATATTCCAGCGCCAGAATAGCGGTCATGATTTTGGTGGTCGAAGCAGGGTAGAGACGCTCATCGGCGTTCTGCTCAAAGACGATCTCACCGGTGCTTGTTTCGCCGGCAATGGCACCTTTGGCATCAAGAACAGGCGGGGTGAGGGCATAGGCCTCCAGACCCAGGCTGCAGGTCATGCAGAAGATGGCTAAAAAGAGCGCAGTGAGTTTTTTCAACATGGTGATTCCTCCAATGGATAAATGGTATTGTCAACTGCACGAAAGAGGCACCGATGGCGGCCAAAACTTTCGCCGGTTAAATTCACGAAATATCTTTTGACTTTGCAAAAACCATGATATAATAGCCTTGCAGGCGGATCTTTTCATGGCTGCAGAAGATGATGCGGCCAGGTCTGTATATATAGGAACAGACAAAAACCACTATATAATAAAGTGTAACAAAAAGGTCTATGCATTTCAATCCCATTTACAAATTATTTGCCATTTCGATATAGGAGAAGGAGGATATTATGAGAATTCTTGTAGTCGACGATGAGAAGCTGCTGGTCAAGGGTATTACGTTCAATCTGGAAAATGACGGCTATGATGTCGACGGTGCTTATGACGGCCAGCAGGCGCTGGAACTTTTTCAGAAGAACCAGTATGACCTGATCATTCTTGATCTGATGCTGCCCATCTATGATGGCCTCTCCCTCTGCCGCAAGATCCGTGAAACCAGCGATGTTCCCATCATCATGCTGACTGCCAAGGGCGAAACCTCCGATAAGATCCTCGGCCTGGAATACGGCGCCGATGATTATATGACCAAGCCTTTTGATATTCTGGAGCTCAAGACACGCATCAAAACCATCCTGCGCCGCAGCACCCGTGCGGCCCAGAATGAGACCAAGGTGGAAAGCGTGCTGACTGCCAAGGATCTGCGGGTCGATCTGATCAAGCGCACGGTTGAGATCCGCAATGAGACCCCCGATCTGACCGCGAAGGAGTTTGACCTCTTTGTCATGCTCATGCGCAGCGCAGGCACCGTCTTTTCCCGCGACAAGCTGTTGGAGAATGTCTGGGGCTATGGTTACCCCGGCGATATCCGTACCGTTGATGTACATATCCGCCGCATCCGCGAAAAGATCGAGAAGGATGACGCCAACCCCGAATATATCATGACCAAATGGGGCGTTGGATATTATTTCAACGATCCTGCAAAATAAAGTATCAAAAGAATCCCATCGTCCCCTCGGAGAGAGGAAGGGGGTATACGGGGGAAACGCTGTTTCCGCCCGTAAATCGCGTCGGCGTCAGCCGGTGTGCTGCTTCCGCAGAAGCAGCCGCGATTTTACATGGGGCGTTGGATATTATTTCAACGATCCCGCGAAATAGTATCCTGCGGATGCAGTGATATTCGTCTTTGACGAGTGATATTTGCTTCGCAAGTGATATTCGCTCTGCGAGCGAGTGATATATTTGCCTGCGGCAAATGTTAAGGTGTCTGTGACACATTCAATATAGGCCGATGGTGCGCCATCGGCCTCGTTTGTTATATTGTTTTTCCACGGACATGTGCCGGGGAAAAACACATTTGATGAAAGAAAGAGGTGAAGGCAATGGAATACCGGCAGAGACCGGCTATGGGCAATAGCTTGCGTTTCAAGGTCTTTTTCAGCTTTATGCTGCTGACCATCGTTCTGTTGACCATTCTCAATACCTATCCCGTCAGCCGGATGCGCAACCAGATCATTCTGGCCCGTGAGGTCGAGATGCGTTCCGATTTCGGCGCTTTTTCGGCCGCGCTGGAGAGTTCGGCTGCGATCGATTATGAAACAGCATCCACTGCGCTTTCCATCCTTGATGTCGGTCGGGAGCAGCGTGTACTGGTTACCGATGCCGGCGGCCGTGTGGTTTATGACAATCTCAAGACTTCCGATCTGATCGGCAAGACCGCCCTCTTTTCAGAGATCATAGAAGCCCTGAGCGGCAAAGATGTCTTCCGCTGCACCTATGATGCCGAAGCCTTCAACTACCGCACAGCCTGTGCGGTCATTCGTGATAATGCTGTGGTCGGCGCAGTCTATGCCTACCAGTATGACAGCAGCAGTGCCGATCTGCTGCAGGAGACCCGTGAAGAGGTCCTGCAGATCTCCATGGCAGTTACGGGAATCACTCTGTGTTTCATCATCACCTTCAGTATTTCTCTGCGCCGCCGCTTTGACCGTGTTCTGGAAGGCGTTTATCAGGTGCGTGAAGGCAATTACGATTACCGCATCGATCTGCGCAGTTCGGATGAGCTGGGCATCATTGCCGGTGAGTTTGACAAGATGAGCGATCAGCTGGCCAAAAATGAATCGATCCGCCGCCAGTTTGTTTCCGATGCATCCCATGAGCTCAAGACGCCGCTGGCTTCCATCAAGCTGCTTTGCGATTCCATTCTGCAGGCCAGAGAGATCCGTGTAGAGGATGTCCGGGAGTTTTTGGGAGATATCCGGGAAGAGATCGATCGTCTGACCCGCATCACAGAAGGTCTGCTCTACATCAGCCGTATGGAAAACGGCGCCCCCATGGATGGCATCTGCGATCTGACCCATACCCTTGTCCGCAGCGCCGATCTGCTGCAGGGCAATGCAGCCCAGATGGAGGTCGAGATCTCCTATCACGATCTGCCTGAAATGGCTTATGTTTCGGGCAATCCCGATATGATCTATCAGGTGGTCTTCAATCTGATGGAAAATGCCATCAAGTATAACCGCAGGGGCGGTAAGGTACAGGTGGCGCTGGAGGTTCGCGACGATCAGACCCTGCTCTATGTGGCCGATACCGGTATTGGTATTCAGGAGGACGAGCTGGAGCGCATCTTTGACCGTTTCTATCGTGTTGACAAAATGCGTTCGAGAGAGACCCGCGGCACAGGCCTGGGCCTGTCCATTGTCGGACAGTGCATGGAGGCCATCGGCGGCCATATTGAGGTCAGCTCGACCTATGGTGAGGGCACCTGCTTTACCGCTTATTTCAACAATGCGCCCGAAGAAGATGATTTTGACATGGATGAGGAAGGGGAGGCCAACGGATGAAAGGAAAACGACTGAGCCTTCTGCTGCTCTCCCTGCTGTGTCTGCTGACTGCCTGTGGTCAACCGGTGGCAGAGGAAGAAGATGGCGCCCATGCCGTCTATTTCCTGCAGGAAGGGACGGAAGGCCGCTCGCTGGCCTATGAAGTCATGCGTCTGCAGGAGGGGAATACCCAGCAGCAGATCGAGTCTGTGCTGGAGGCCATGCGTACCCCGCTCAATAATAACCATACACCGCTGCTTCGGAGCGATATTCAGGTGCGGGCAGTGGAAGTTTTCGGCAGTACGGTGGTCGTCCGTCTGAGCGGCAGCTATGATCAGCTGAGCGCCATCGATCGCAGCCTTCTGGATTCGGCCATCACCCTGTCTGTGTGTGGCATAGAGGAAGTCCGTTATGTCCGCATCACAGGCGAGTTGAGCAGCGCTGCCGGCTTCATGAGTGAAAACTCGGTGGTTCTGGAAGACAGCGACCTGCGTCTTTCGGCCTTTGATATCGAAGTTTATCCCGTCGATCGCAGCAGCGGCCGCCTGGTGCCCTATCAGCTGCATATCTCCACGGAGGAAGAGGTTCTGACGCCCCGTATGGTCCTGGAGGAAATGCTGGCCGGCAGCCTGGGAGAAGCGGCACCCTTTGAGGGACATATGGATATCCGCAGCGTGACAACATCGGAAACAGGTACGCTGCGGGCTGAGCTTTATGTACCCGTCGAGATCGATCTGCATGGCAGAGAAGCCGACTTCTGGTCGGTGGTCAACAGCCTGTGCAGCTGCCGCGGCGTCGATCTGGTGACGGTGGCCATCAACGGCAATGCCCCTTCCGAGCGCGGACTTCGGAACTGTGATGGTCTGCTGAGCTATGATGCACAGTGGATCGGGTAAAGTACTTATATATATGAAAAGCAAAGAAAAGAGAACTCTGAAAATATGAACAACAAGCAATTCCTGCGGCGTATGCTGGCACTGGCTTTCCCCATTGCCATGCAGAACCTGCTTTCTTCCTGCGGCTATCTGATCGATACCGCCATGGTCACTTCGCTGGGCAATGTTGCCACGTCGGCCATCGGCGTTGCTTCCCGCTGGAGCTTTCTGATGAATGTCACCACTTTTGGCGTCTGCTCGGGCTGTGCCACCCTCATTGCCCAGAGCTGGGGTGCGGGAGATCACCGCACCATCCGCCGCACGACCGGATTGGCGCTGACCGCCGTTTGCGGCATCGGTCTGCTCTACCTGACCATGGCGCAGATCTTCCCGGCACAGATGATGGCATTCTTTACCGGAGAGCAGGCCGTTATTGAGGCAGGCACCGGTTATATTCGCATTGCCAGCCTGTCCATTCTGTTCAGCGGTCTTTCACTGGTCGTCAGTACGGCCGTCCGCTCCACTGAGGATGTCACTACACCCTTTATTGCTTCGACCTTTGGTGTCGTCAGCAACTGTGTGCTCAACTATGGCCTGATCTACGGTAACTTCGGTCTGCCTGCCATGGGACTGGAGGGTGCTGCCGTGGCCACGGTCATCGCCATGGCCATTCAGCTGGCCGTTATTCTGGGGATCGCCTGGAAGAAGAAGAGCGTTTTCCTGCAGGATCATAGCCAGCTGTTCGGCTGGGAGGGCAGCTTTGTTAAAAAATATATTTCGATCAGTACCCCGGTCCTGCTCAACGAGGCCATGTGGGCTTTGGGCACGACCATCTATTCCATGATCCTGGCCCGTCAGGGCAGCGAGAATTATGCCGCCTATACCGTCTTTAATTCCATTCACGAGGTCTTCTTCGTCTTTTTCGTCGGCCTGTGCAACGCCTGTGCCATCATGGTCGGCAAGTCCATCGGTGAGAAGAAGCCTGATCTGGCCTATATCATTGCAGGCAAGCATCTGATCGCCATCCCCATTCTGTCGCTGGTGCTGGGTGCACTGCAGATCCTTCTGCGCCATCCCATTCTCAATCTGATGTCGCTGGAAACTGTCGGCGCACATCAGACGGCGGCCGATCTGCTGGTGCTGCACGGCCTGCTCATGCCCCTTATCAACGTGCCTTATCTGGCTGTTGTCGGTATCTTCCGCGCAGGCGGCGACACAAAATATGGATTTTTTGTCGATACTTTCTCGGTTTACCTGATGGGTATACCGGCATTGTGGTTTATGGCATATATGACAAACGCCTCTTTTCTGGCCATGGTGGCCGGAATGTATCTGGGAGAATATATCCTCAAGGCGGTTTTGTGCCTGCAGCGCTATAAAAGCCGTAAATGGATCCGCGATCTGGCGTGATTTTTCGAAAAAGCTTATAAAGAACAAAAGCCGTACCTTGTGGTGCGGCTTTTTTATAACCCAAGATATTGTCTAATTCGCTGAAATTGAAACTACATGTTGACAAAAAAGTTTTTTTGTGCTTGGTTGACACAAGAGCTTTCTGCGATTATAATTTGAAACCGAAGCCGGATACCTCTCTTCAGACGGAAGGGCGGACATCGGCGTTTTATGGAATAAATACCGTTGGCAGACCTGCGGCATCAGAACAGGGGCCGCTGCTACAGAAGGGTCAGCCGCTGTATCGTCCGATATAGAAATCAAGTACGCGAATTATCAGAAAGGGGTAGGTGGATTTGTTCACCACAATTATTAAAAGAGACGGCCGCGAAGTCGAGTATGATCTCGGCAAGATCGTCGCCGCTATCTCCAAGGCGATGGAAGCCAGCCAGAGCAGCGATGAGGGCGAAAGCCTGCGTATGGCCAAGCTGGTCGAAGCACAGCTGTGCGAACGCTTTGGCCAGGAAGCCCCCGGTGTTGAAGATATCCAGGATATCGTCGAGCTGGTCCTGATGGATAATGGCTATTCCACCGTTTCCAAGAAGTATATCATCTATCGTTCCGAGCGCAACAAGGCCCGTGAAATGAAGTCCAACCTGATGAAGGTTTATAATGAGATCACCTTCTCCGATGCTGAAGACAGCGACCTCAAGCGCGACAATGCCAACGTCGATGGAGACACCGCTATGGGTACCATGCTGAAGTACGGCAGCGAGGGCGCCAAGGACTTCTATGAGAAGTATATCCTCTCGCCCGACCAGAGCCGTGCCCATCGTGAAGGCGATATCCACATCCACGACTTTGACTTTTACACACTGACCACCACCTGCTGCCAGATCGATATCGTCGGCCTCTTCAAGGGCGGTTTCTCTACCGGTCACGGCTTCCTCCGTGAGCCCAATGATATCTCCAGCTACGGTGCTCTGGCCTGCATCGCCATCCAGTCCAACCAGAACGACCAGCATGGCGGCCAGTCGATCCCCAACTTCGACTACGGCCTGGCACAGGGTGTAGCCAAGACCTTCCGCCGTATCTATGGTGCCAACCTGGGCAAGGCGGTTGCACTGCTGGAGGATGCCGATGACAATACCGAGGCACGTCAGGCACAGATCCGTGCGCTGATCAAGAAGATCGCCAAGGAGCAGGGCCTCTATCCTCAGATCAACATGGGCGATGCCTATAAGGCAGTGGAAAAGGTAGAGCTGGCAGCCATCGGCATCGAAGGCGAGCTCTATGAAAAGTGTACTTCCTTTGCTTATAAGAACGCTCTGCGTGAGACCGACAAGACTACCTACCAGGCCATGGAGGCGCTGGTCCACAATCTGAACACCATGCACTCCCGTGCCGGTGCGCAGACTCCCTTCTCGTCGATCAACTACGGCATGGATACCAGCCCCGAAGGCCGCATGGTCATCAAGAATGTCATGCTGGCTACCGAAGCCGGTCTGGGCCGCGGCGAGACCCCCATTTTCCCCATTCAGATCTTTAAGATCAAGGAGGGCGTCAACTACAATCCCGGTGACCCCAACTATGATCTCTTCAAGCTGGCCTGCCGTGTTTCGGCCAAGCGTCTGTTCCCCAACTTCAGCTTTATCGATGCGCCCTTCAATCTGCAGTACTACAAGCCCGGCCGTCCCGAGACCGAGATCGCCTATATGGGCTGCCGTACCCGCGTTATGGGCAACGTCTATGATCCCGAAAACGAGATCGCCTTCGGCCGCGGCAACCTGTCTTTCACATCGATCAACCTGCCCCGTATCGCCATTCGCAGCAAGGGCAATGTTGAGTGGTTCTTTAAGGAACTGGAAGAGCGCATGGACATGGTCTGCCAGCAGCTGCTCGATCGTTATGCCATCATCGCCAAGAAGAAGGTCAAGAACTTCCCCTTCCTCATGGGCCAGGGCGTATGGATCGGCTCCAAGAACCTCTCGCCCAACGACTGTGTCGGCGAGATCCTCAAGCATGGCACACTGTCCATCGGCTTTATCGGCCTTGCCGAGACCCTGGTTGCCCTCATCGGCCAGCACCATGGCCAGAGCGAGGAAGCCAGAGAGCTGGGTATGAAGATCGTTACCTTCATGCGCGAGCATATGGATAAGAAGAGCCGTGAAACAAAGCTCAACTTCACTCTGCTGGCCACACCTGCCGAGGGTCTGTCGGGCCGCTTTGTCCGCATGGACAAGAAGCGCTTCGGCATCATTCCCGGCGTCACCGACAGAGAATACTATACCAACAGCTTCCACATCCCCGTTTATCACAATATCTCGGCCTATGAGAAGATCCGCATCGAGGGTCCCTACCATGCCCTGACCAATGCCGGCCATATCAGCTATGTCGAGCTGGACGGCGACCCCAGCCAGAATCTCGAGGCCTTTGAGAAGGTCGTCCGTACCATGCATGACTGCGGCGTAGGCTACGGCTCGATCAACCATCCCGTCGACAGCGATATCGTCTGCGGCTACACCGGTATCATCGGTGAGCGCTGCCCCCGCTGCGGCCGCCTGGAGCGCGACCACGGCCCCAAGTTCGAGCGTATCCGCCGTATCACCGGCTATCTGGTCGGCACCATGGACCGCTGGAACGACGCTAAGACGGCAGAAGAACACGACAGGGTGAAGCACGGTGTCTGATCAGATCCGTGTCAGCGGTATCGTCGGCGCTTCGATCACCGACGGCCCCGGCTTTCGCTATACCATCTTTGTCCAGGGCTGCAGTCATCATTGCCCCGGATGTCATAACCCCGAGACCCATGATCCCAATGGCGGTGAACTGCGGGATGCTGCAGAACTGATCGAGGCCATGGGAAAGGATCCCATGCTGAGCGGTGTCACCCTTTCGGGCGGCGAACCCTTCGAGCAGGCAGGGGCGCTGCTGCCTGTTGCCCGCGCGGCAAAGGAGAAAGGCCTGGAGCTGGCTGCCTATACCGGCTATCTCTATGAGCAGCTGCTGGCCGATACCGGCGACCGCCGTGCGCTGCTGGAGCTCTGCGATGTCCTCATCGACGGCCCCTATATCGATGCCCGCCGCAATCTGGATATCCGTTTCAAGGGATCTGAGAACCAGCGGATCATCGATGTTCCTGCCTCTATGGCGGCAGGTGCTGTCATCCTGAAAGAGGATGGCCGCTGGATCGCCGGTGAAGATCCCTTCACTGCAGGTCTGCGTGAGCGCGTATAATTGAACAGAATGAACAAACAGACAGGAGACCATCCCTTGGGGGTGGTCTCTTTTTTGTGTACAATATTCCTAAAACAACACAAAAACAGAGGGGAGGGAATTGGAAAAAATGACAGAATAAAAGGAAAATGGGAGTAAATAAGACGAAAAAATAGAGCTAAAATGACGAAAAAACTTTAGGAGAATAGATGACATACTTTGAAAAAACGCAGTGAAAAAGATGAACAAAGTGTTAAATATAGTATTTACTATAAAAAGAGAATGAGGAGAAGGGGAAAAAATGAACACATGGTAAATTTGTCGTTGCCAATTTTGACGAAATAGTGTACAATTAGGAGCATGAAACACGGTGAAGTTGTACAGTTTGGGGAAACAACCGGCAACACTGTGTTTTATCCCCCATGTTATGGAGGCTATACAAAGAAGGGACTGGTAACTGAAACGAGCAATTTTGTACTGAAAACAAAGGTATCGGAATATTGGTAAGAAAGACCGGTGTTCCAAAGCTTTTTCCGGAATTCCTGCCGGAAGAGGTTCCGGCGAAAGCGGCAAACCGCAATCGCCAAAAAAACTGAGGAGGTAATTATTAATGCAACTCGAGTATTTAAAGACTGCGAATAGCATGCTGGTTTGGATCGGCTGTATCCCCGGCGTTGCTCTGGTTCTGATCCAGGCTTACATGTTCATGATGAGAGCATGGAAGACAGGTCCCAAGATGGGTGTTCCCGTTGAGAAGATGAAGGAAGCTGCAAAGTCTTCTCTGATCGCTTCTATCGGTCCCTCTATCGTCGTCGTTTCCGGTATGTTCTCTCTGCTGGCTTCGATCGGCGGTCCTCTGTCCTGGATGCGTCTTGCTTACATCGGCTCCGTCATGTACGAGCTGCCCACAGCTGAACGTGCTGCTATGTTCTGCGGCTGCCAGCTGGGTACAGACAACATGACACAGGATGCTTTTGCTACAGCAGCATGGATGATGACCATCGGCTGCCTGGGCTGGATCCTGATCTCCGCTCTGTTTACAGATAAGATGGAAATGCTCCGCGATAAGATCGCTGGCGGTAACATGGATGCCATTCAGGCTCTGACCGCAGGCGGCGGCGTCGGTGGTTTCGCTTACATGGTTGCACAGCGCTGCATCCCCTTCAACCCCATGAGCTCCAATCTGTGGGCTGTTGTTGCATCGTCTGTTTTCACCGTATGGCTGAACACATACATGAAGAAGAACCCCACAGTTAAGTGGGCTCAGCAGTTCGGTATGACCATTTCGATGTTCTTCGGTATGGCTGTCGGCGCGATCGCTATCTTCATCGCGTAAACAGAATACTGAGAAAGGAGTATCATTATGGAAAACAAGAACAATATCTTCAGAGGCGACTTCCTGCCTTGGATCATTAAGTGGGGCCGTGCTACAAACCTGCTGGGTATCGTCCTGGCGTTTGGTCCCTGCCTCGCTCTGGCTATGATGGGCGTATGGCCCAACTGGACTGCTCTGGCTGCTGCTGCTGCCGTTCAGATCCCCGGCCTGATCGTTACTCAGATCCGCGAGCCTATCTCTTTCTTTACAGTCCTCGGCGTTCCCGGTACATACATGTCCTTCCTGTCCGGTAACATCTCCAACATGCGTGTTCCCTGTGCTTCGATTGCTACAAAGTCGGCTGGCTACGCAGAAGGTTCTGACGAAGGTACAATCACAGCTACC
>JAEIGA010008520.1_pt1 | contig 15553 bp, 14 predicted proteins | sample 9270691 | NCBI WGS metagenome assembly JAEIGA01 (sample SAMN17057246, study PRJNA624740) | gut metagenome | biome: biome; isolation source: fecal sample | host: Bos grunniens | place: China: Xizang | collected 2019
CGAAATAGCCTCAACCACACACAAAAAGGTAGGTACTATTAAAAGCACCATTCATCGCATCAAGGGTCGACTGAAAGTGCTACTAAAAGGAGAACGAAACGATGAAGAATAAGCAAAAAGGGCTACGATAGTACGTTCCATCAATAAACCCAAAATCTACAAATCCCAAAAACACATTATCGCAAACGTCTATCTAATAGACACCCTATATATAAAACACCATGCCCACTCCGAATGAGTGGACATGGTGTAAATACTCGTTTTTACTTCTGCTACTCTACGCCTTTCCCCTCACTTTGGGATAGGCAAAGAGTTTATTTGAAAGTCTTTGGCAGACAGGCAACTCTATACTCAATATTCGGGATGACTTTCAGTTATAAACGAATCCTTAAATCCCATAAAGTATAGTACACCGTCAATGCCTATCGTCGATATACTTTGCTTGGCATCTGCTTTTACCTTTGGCTTGGCATGGTAAGCTATACCAAGTCCGGCAGTAGCCAGCATAGGCAGGTCATTTGCACCATCACCCACTGCTATGGTCTGCATGATATTTACATTTTCCACTTGAGCTATCAGACGTAGGAGCTCGGCCTTGCGTTTACCATCAACAATATCACCCAAGTAGCGACCTGTGAGTTTACCATCCTCCACTTCAAGATCATTGGCATACACATAGTCGATGCCAAATTTTTGTTTCAGGTAGTTACCAAAGTAGGTAAATCCACCTGAAAGAATAGCAATCTTGTAGCCGGTACGTTTCAATACAGTCATCAGTCGTTCTATACCCTCCGACATGGGCAAGTTCTCGGCTATTTCGCGCATCACACTTACATCAAGACCCTTGAGCAATGCCACACGTTTCTCAAAGCTCTCCCTGAAGTCAATCTCGCCACGCATAGCCGCTTCGGTAATTGCCTTAACCTCATCACCCACACCGGCCTTTATAGCCAGTTCATCTATTACTTCAGTTTCAATAAGGGTAGAGTCCATATCGAAGCAGATGAGTCGGCGACTACGACGATATATTGTATCCTCTTGCATAGACACATCGAAGTCGAGCGACGAAGCAAGCTCCATCAAATCCTTTTGCATCTGCTCCTTGTCAATGGGGGTACCACGCACCGAGAATTCTATACAAGACTTACTCTTAGCCTCCTCGTCTTCGTGCAAAGGCATACGACCCGTAAGGCGTTGTATTGCATCGATATTGAGTTTTTGATCAGACACCACCTTGGCCACGGCAGCTATCTGCTTGGCTGTAGTACGGCGACCCAATATGGTTATAATCCAACGGTGCTTACCTTGGCGCGCCACCCACTTGTCATAATCGTCGGCCGAGATAGGCGAAAAGCGTATCGACACATTCATTTCGTTGGCTTTGAATAGCAACTCTTTCATAATCGTACCACTCTTTTCGCTTGTAGTCTTAAACAAGATACCCAGCGACAACGTATGGTGAATATCGGCTTGACCAATGTCGAGTATAGCCGCATCGTGTCGGCCAAGAATCGCGGTAAGTTCGGCAGTAAGACCCGGACGGTCTTCACCGGCTATATTGATAAGAATAAGTTCAAAATCGTGTTGTTCCATAGGTACATATTTTTTCTTATCGCAAATATACAGACAAATGAGAAAAAACGTAAGACTTAAATCAATATTTTTTTCAATCGCAAAACATATAAATTGAATAATCAGCAGTAGCCTTTTGCATAATTCAGCTATTTGGCGTACTTTTGCATAAATTTTTAAATCATTTCGACATGACAGACATACCCAAATGCCCCAAGTGTGGTGGCGAAAACACCTATTTCGATGGCTCTCTCTATGTTTGCCCCGATTGTGCTCACGAGTTTAACCCTGGCGATGAAGCCGAAGAGGGCAACGATGTGGCTCGCGATAGTAATGGCGCCGAACTCTTTGACGGCGATGCCGTAACCGTAATAAAAGACTTGAAAGTAAAAGGCTCGTCGATGGTTATCAAACGCGGTACTAAAGTAAAAAGTATACGCCTCACCGAAAACCCCGAAGAGGTAGACTGCAAAATTGAAGGCAGCAGCATAGTACTGAAAACCTGCTTCCTCAAGAAGTAATATTCAACAGTACAAACCATACAAGGTTATAAAGCAATTATTTCCGATTGTTTTATAACCTTTTTTATTTACCAATAAATCAACCACAAAAAGTAAAATAAAAAAAGAGAGTAATATTTACTTTTTTCTACAAAGTTTTGCTAAATTTGCCTAATAGATTTACAAACAATCAATAGGTATAAACCAAAACTAATCACTAACAAAATGAAAAAGATTTCTTTACTGCTCATTGCTCTGATGAGTTTATGCCTGCCCATCCAAGCAGGTGTTGTCTATCTCGACTTAGACGGTAATGTTGTTGATCAAAGCTTTACAACCAACAACTTGTATGTCGAAATGTACGCACCACAACAACCCAATGGTGTGTCGGTAATGATATATCCAGGTGGTGCTTACGAATGGAAAGGCATGACGTACGAAGGTTCGGACTTCGCACCATTCTACAACAACTTAGGTATAACCGTATTTGTAGTAAGCTACCAACTCCCCTACGGCAGTAGCACAGCACCCCTTGCCAGTTGCGAACGATTTATGCGTGCCGCCAAGAAGAAAGCCACAGAGTGGAACATCAACCCCGATAGCATAGGCGTAATGGGATCGTCGGCCGGTGGACACTTGGCATCAACTCACGCAACAGCCTTCAGTGTCGATACCAGACCCGCATTCCAAATATTGCTCTACCCGGTTATATCTATGAGCGAAGAACTCACACACCTTCAGTCGCGCAATAATTTGCTGGGCAGTACTGCCAATGAACAATTGGAATATCAATACTCCAATGAACTACAAGTAAAGGACAACACCCCCATGGCCTACATAGCACTGAGCGAGGACGACTGGGCAGTACCCGTAGACAACAGCATACTCTACTACAAAGCCTGCATCGACCACAACATACCCGCCGAACTTCACATCTTCCCCACCGGTGGACATGGTTGGGGATTCAACAGTTTCGACTACCACGATGAATTTCTGAAAACACTTAGCGATTGGCTGACTAACAACGTATTAAATCAATAATAACACTACATAAACAAGTCTATTTGTCATGAAAAGATATATATTCGCCCTAACAGCCAGCGTACTATGCCTATCGGCATCGGCCTACGACTTCAGCGTCGATGACATCTTTTACAACATACTTGCCTCGGGCAACGCCGTTGAAGTTACCCACGACTACAATAGCGAGAACAGCACAACCGGTAGCTACAAAGGCAAAGTAACCATACCCGAAACAGTAACTCACGAAGGCACTACTTATAACGTCATCACCATTGGAGAAAACGCCTTTGCCGAGAGTGTCCGCCTCACCGAGGTAGTACTCCCTGAGAGCATTACCACTATCGAGCGAAAAGCATTTTATGACTGCTCTCGCCTCAAAGAGATAACATTACCTCAATCGGTTACCACCATTGGCGAACTGGCCTTTTATCACTGTGTAAAACTTAAAAGCCTCAACATCCCCGCATCAGTCTGCAATATAGGCAGCAAAGCTTTTATTCTGTGCAAGGGACTTACCTCTCTCACTGTAGATAATACCAACACTGCGTACAGTAGCGACAATAACATCATCTATAACAAAGAGCAAACACTACTCGTAGCAGCAATGTCGAGCTATAGCGGCCACCTCAACCTACCAGCTACAGTAACCGAGATAGGCGAAAATGCCTTTGTTGAGTGCGACGGACTCTCGTCAATCGATATGGGCAACGTGATAACCATTCACGACTACGCCTTCTTCGATTGCAAAGGTCTCAAGTCAATAACATTACCCGAGAGTGTCGAGAAGTTGGGCATCGGAGCATTCTTTAACTGCACCAACCTTACCACCCTCAAGATGAATAACAATTTGCGCGAAATGGGCGAACGAGCCTTTATGCGTTGCATATCACTCAACAGCATTGAATTTGCCGGCAACAACCTCGTAATAGGCAACCACGCATTTGAGTCGTGCAAGAACCTAAGCATTGGCGACATCAGCGATTGCGTGTCGGAGATAGGCGACTACGCATTTGCATCATGTATCAAGCACCGCACACTCACACTCCCGGCCTCAATAAAACGCATCGGCGAGAAAGCATTCTTTGCTTGCCCACAAATCAGCCGTCTCACCCTCGGTCGTGAACTGCAAGAAATAGGCGAAAATGCCTTTTTAAATTGCAACCGCATACGCCAGATAACCGTCAATGCCATGACACCTCCCGACATATGCAAAAGTACATTTGCATCGGCCGTATACAACAATGCCACACTTGCGGTACCCGATGAGAGTATCGACGACTACAAGACTGCCGACCACTGGAAAGAGTTTATGGAGATAGAACCTTCGGCAGTAAACTGCATCAACAGCGACAACAATGTGCAAGTTGTTGTATCCAATAGCCATATCACCATCATCGGCACTACACCCGACACCTACGTATCGGTATATACGACCGACGGAGCACTGGTGCAACAAACAACCGCATCAGACCTTGCCCAATACTCATTTGAGCGCGGAATATACATCGTCAAGATAGAAAAATCGGTCTATAAAGTAGCACTGTAACAAACTATATAAAACGGTCACCGTTAAAGAGGAGGAATTTTTTCTCCTCTTTTTTTATTTACTTTTTTGTATAGGCATAATGATGCGACACAATCCGCAGGGTGCAAATTCAAACACATTTGATTTGCAACTTCACTCACCTTTCACTATCTTTGCAAGCGTTCTTCACAAGTAACCTTAATATCTAAAGCATATAACAATGAACACCCCCAACAACGAATCCACGGTAAAGATACCGGCACTATGGATTTCACTTATTCCACTATTGTTTCTTGGACTATCACTCGTACTTGTACTTAAAGCCTATGGTACCGATGCATTAGGCGGAGGTATACAAATAGCACTATTGGCTTCGTCGGCTGTATGTGTAGCGCTATCGACACTGGTGTGCAAGACTCCATGGAGCATACTCGAAGATGGCATAATCGAAAATATCAAATCATCGGCTGTAGCCATTATCATCCTACTCATGATTGGTGCTATCACCGGCACATGGATGCTCAGCGGTGTTGTTCCAACACTTATTTGCTACGGATTAGACATCCTCAGCCCCTCGTGGTTCTTGTGCGCAAGTTGCTTCATCTGTGGTATTGTTTCGCTAATGACTGGTAGCTCATGGACTACCATAGCTACCATTGGCGTTGCTTTGATGGGTATCGGTCACGCCTTGGGATTCTCTGAAGGTTGGATTGCCGGTGCAGTTATTTCAGGTGCATACTTTGGTGACAAATTCTCGCCCCTTTCCGACACCAACGTACTTGCAACATCAACAACCGAAGTACCTCTCTTTGAGCACATCAAGTACATGATGTACACGACATTCCCAACAATAGGCATTACACTCATCATCTTCCTTATAGCAAGTCTCAGCCACACTTCGGGAATGACCAACGATACCGACTTGTACAGCAATGCATTACATTCAGCATTTAACATTTCGCCTTGGCTGCTCATTGTACCGTTGCTTACCGGCGTGTTGATATACCTACGTCTACCGGCACTTATCACCCTCTTTATGGCCACTCTATTTGCCGTAATTGCCTTGATAATAGCTCAACCCCAACTACTCTCCACCATAGCAGGAGAGGCCGGAGCAGAAGGATTCTGGCCCGCCTTGCGCGGTGTGTTTACAGCATGCTACGGATCGGCAAGCATCGAGACCGGAGTACCTGCCGTAAACGAACTTGTAGCCACACGAGGCATGGGAGGTATGATGGACACTATCTGGCTCATTCTCTGCGCCATGTGCTTTGGCGGTGTAATGACAGGAAGTCGCATGCTCGACTCACTCACACAGCTATTCTTGCGCTTTGTACACCGCACTACATCGGCCGTAGCCACTACCGTAGGAGCAGGTGTATTGTTTAATGCCACCACATCCGACCAGTATATTTCTATCATCCTTTCAAGCCGACTATTCAAGGGTGTATACGATCAATTGGGACTCGAAGGACGCCTACTCAGCCGCTCGGTAGTAGATTCATCTACAGTCACTTCGGTATTGATACCCTGGAACTCATGCGGTATGGTACAATCGACAGTATTGGGTGTTGCAACCATAACATACCTACCCTATTGTTTCTTCAATTATCTCACCCCTATCATCACCATTTTAGTGGCTGCTATAGGATTTAAAATATTCAAGAAGACACCCAAAACTGCATAAAATTACACACTGTAAAACACCATAAAACAGGTGGTAAGTTGAGGAAAAACGCCTCAATTTACCACCTGTTTTTTCGTAGCCCCAAAGTAAGAAGACAGACTACTCAGAGCACTTTCTCAGCACGAAAATGTGGTAGGTTAGACAAATAATTTTTGACTTTTTTCAAAAAATCACTCATTATTAAAAAAAGCCGGTAAATAAAGCACTACGGCTAATGGTTTCTTTGATTTTTTTCGTTATATTTGCCCAACAAAAGAAAAACAAACTAAAAACATATATTTCGATGAAGAAGCAAGTAACACTTCAAGAAGCCGTAGACCAAATCAAAGACGGCATGACCATCATGGTGGGCGGTTTTTTGGCCGTAGGCGCACCTACACAAATCGTTGATGCTCTTGTAGAAAAGGGTGTAAAAGATTTGACACTTATCTGTAACGACACAGCTTTCCCCGACCAATCAATCGGCAAACTCATCGTTAATCGTCAAGTAAAGAAACTCTACGTATCGCACATCGGTACTAACCCCGAGACATCGAACCAAATGAATGCCGGTGAATTGGAGGTAGAATTCTGCCCTCAAGGCACATTGGCCGAGCGTATCAGAGCCAAAGGCGCAGGCTTAGGTGGTGTACTCACAGCAACAGGTCTTGGTACAATCATCGCCGAAGGCAAAGAGATTGTGACAGTAGACGGCAAAGAGTATCTCCTTGAGAAACCCCTCGGTGCAGATGTTGCAATCATTGGTGCTTCTATCGCCGACGAGGCAGGTAACCTCATCTACAAGGGTACTACACAAAACTTCAACCCCCTCATGGCCACAGCAGCCGACATCGTTATAGCAGAGGCCGAAGAGGTTGTTGCAACAGGCTCTTTAGCTCCCGAGACCATTCACACATCGGGTGTATATGTTGACTACTTGTACAAGAAACAATAACAAGTCGCACAACAAGCCGAAATTGTAAAACGAAAAAAGCAATAATAAATAACAAAAATTCCCCAATACTATGGCAAACAAATCTATTATCAGACTTCGCATGAGCAGCCATGATGCTCACTATGGTGGCAATCTTGTTGACGGTGCTCGCATGCTCCAACTTTTTGGTGACGTAGCTACCGAACTCCTCATCCAACGCGATGGCGACGAAGGTCTTTTCAAAGCATACGACAACATTGAGTTTATGGCTCCCGTATATGCCGGTGACTACATCGAGGCCGAAGGCGAAATCGTATCGGAAGGCAACACATCACGCAAGATGGTGTTTGAAGCTCGCAAAGTAATCGTTCCCCGTCCCGACATCTCACCCTCGGCATGCGACGTACTCGAAGAGCCCATCGTAGTGTGCAGAGCAAGTGGTACTTGCGTAACTCCCAAAAATTGCCAAAGAAAATAAAAGACAATAACAAGATATGGAGAAACTTATAATCACAGCCGCCATTTGCGGTGCTGAAGTAACCAAAGAGCAAAACCCCGCCGTTCCCTACACTGTAGAGGAAATTGTACGCGAGGCCAAGTCGGCAGTTGACGCCGGTGCTGCTATCGTTCACTTGCACGTTCGCGAGGACGATGGTACTCCCACACAAAGCAAAGCTCGCTTCAAAGAGTGTATCGACGCTATCTACGAGGTATGCCCCGATGTAATCATCATCCCCTCAACAGGTGGTGCAGTAGGCATGAGCGCCGAAGAGCGCTTGCAACCCACCGAGTTGTTCCCCGAAATGGCAACACTCGACTGCGGTACTTGCAACTTTGGCGACGAAATGTTTGAGAACACTATGCCCATGATGAGAGACTTTGGTAAGAGAATGATTGAGAACAACATCAAGCCCGAGTATGAGTGCTTCGAAATGGGTCACCTCGACACAGTATTGAAGATGGCTCAAAAGGGTCAAGTTCCCGGTGCTCCCATGCAATTCAACTTCGTATTGGGTGTTCCCGGATGTACTCCCGCCACTGTACAAAACCTCGCATGGTTGGTAAATTCAATCCCCGCAGGTTCTACATGGACAGCTACAGGTATCGGTCGTCACGCGTTCACATTGGCAGCACACGCCATTGCAATGGGTGGTAACGTACGCGTAGGCTTCGAGGACAACTTGAACCTCGAGAAGGGTGTTCCTGCCAAGTCAAACGGCGAATTGGTAGCCAAAGTGGTGAGAATTGCCAAAGAACTCGGTAGAGAGATTGCCACATCGGCCGAGGCACGCGAAATCTTGTCTTTGCCTCCCCGCAAAAAATAATTTTCAACAGCAAATAGTAACAAACTTATAAATTCATACGACAATGAAAAAAGGTAACAAATACGGTATCCACCGCGTAATCGAACCCAAAGGCGTTCTTCCTCAACCCGCTAACAAACTCGACAACAACATGGACGAGATTTACGATAACGAAATTCTCATCGATGTTCAAACACTCAATATCGACTCTGCATCATTCACCGAAATCTCAAGAAGATGTGATGGTGACATCGAGAAGATCAAAGAGACAATGAAGTGGATTGTTGAGACACAAGGTAAACATCGCAATCCTTGGACTGGTTCGGGTGGTATGTTGCTCGGTACTGTTGAGAAAATTGGTGATGCTCTTGCTGATAAAATCGACCTCAAAGTTGGTGACAAAATCGCAACATTGGTATCTCTCTCACTCACACCCCTCCGTATTGACGAGATTCTCGAAGTACGTCCCGATGTAGACCAAGTAGACATCAAGGGTAAAGCTATCCTCTTCGAGAGCGGTATCTACGCTAAGATTCCTGCTGACCTTCCCGAAAAACTCGCTTTGTCGGCTCTCGACGTTGCTGGTGCTCCCGCTCAAACAGCTAAGCTCGTTAAGCCCGGCGATACAGTACTCATCATCGGTGCCGGTGGTAAGTCAGGTATGCTCTGCTGCTACGAGGCTAAGAAACGTGCCGGTGTTACAGGTAAGGTTATCGGTCTCTGCCACAGCCAAAAGAGTACTGAGCGCTTGCAAAAACTCGGTTTCTGCGACATCGTATTCTCGGCCGACGCTACCGATTCAGTAGCTGTACTCAACAAGATCGAGGAGCTCACTAAGGGCGAGATGTGTGACATCACTATCAACAACGTGAACATCGAGGCTACTGAGATGACATCTATTCTCTGTACCAAGAACACAGGTATCGTATACTTCTTCTCAATGGCTACAAGCTTCACTAAGGCAGCTCTCGGTGCTGAGGGTGTAGGTAGCGACGTTACTATGATTATGGGTAACGGCTATACCAAAGGCCACGCCGAAATCACACTCCAAGAACTCCGCGAGTGCGAGGAGTTGAGAAAAGTATTCACTGAGTTGTACGCATAATACGTTTGCAGCTAACAGGCATGTACATTCACTATACACTATAGTATAAGAACCGGCATGGGGTAAATACCCCCTGCCGGCTATTAAGTTTCTTGACGATACTGTTACCGAAAGTACAAGCCCCAAGGCAAACAACACAACTACAACACTGAATAACAAACACATAACACTATCAACTCGTCAATAACAACATTATATAAAGCTATGACAGAATCAAGAAGATACGAACTGTTTCCCAACGTTACCGACGAACAATGGAACGACTGGAAATGGCAAGTAAAAAACAGAATAGAGACTCTTGAGGACTTGAAGAAATATGTAACACTCACTCCCGAAGAGGAGGAAGGTGTTAAGAAGACTCTTCAAACATTGAGAATGGCAATCACACCTTATTATATAAGCTTGATTGACCCCAACAACCCCGATTGTCCTGTAAGAAAACAAGCTGTACCTACAGCTAAGGAGACTTACCAATCGCCTGCCGACCTTCTCGACCCTCTCCACGAGGATGAAGACTCGCCCGTTCCCGGTCTTACTCACCGTTATCCCGATCGCGTGTTGCTTCTTATCACCGACATGTGCTCGATGTACTGCCGTCACTGTACAAGAAGACGCTTTGCAGGTCAAAAGGATGCTGAGAGTGCAGTAGACCGCATCGACCGCGCTATCGAATACATTGCCAAGACACCCCAAGTACGCGATGTACTCCTCTCGGGTGGTGACGCCCTTATGGTAAGCGACGAGCGTCTCGAATATATCATCTCACGCCTCCGTCAAATACCTCACGTTGAGATTGTACGCATCGGTTCAAGAACTCCCGTTGTGTGTCCTCAACGTATTACCGACAACTTGGTAAACATGCTCAAGAAATATCACCCCGTATGGTTGAACACTCACTTCAATCACCCTCAAGAGGTAACTAAAGAGGCTACCGAGGCTTGCGCCAAATTGGCAAATGCCGGTATACCCTTGGGTAACCAAACAGTATTGTTGAGAGGTGTGAACGACTGTGTATACACCATGAAGAAACTCATGCACGAGTTGGTGAAGATGAGAGTACGCCCCTACTACATCTACCAATGTGACTTGTCAATGGGTATCGAGCACTTCAGAACTCCCGTATCGAAGGGTCTTGAGATTATCGAAGGTCTCAGAGGTCACACTTCGGGTTATGCAGTGCCCACATTCGTTGTTGACGCTCCCGGCGGTGGTGGTAAAACTCCCGTTATGCCTCAATACGTTGTATCTCAATCGCCCGGCCGCGTAGTTCTCCGCAACTTCGAGGGTGTAATCACTACTTACACCGAGCCTACCGACTATAAGAACGAGTGCAACTGCAAGTATTGCCAAGAGGCTAACATCAAGAATGCCGAGGGTGTATCTTCTTTGTTGCAAGGTAAAGAGATGACTATCGAGCCTGCTCACCTCAGCCGTAAGGAGAGAGCTCACAAAGAATAATACTCACAAACAATAGGTCATGCCCTTTATCAACGACATTCTCAATTACGACAGCCTATCGATTGTAGGCATGGAGAAGAACGTGGGCAAAACCGAATGTTTGAACTATATCCTACGCAGGTTGCCGCTACAAGAAAAGAGTGTAGCGGTAACCTCGATAGGAATAGACGGCGAAAACAAAGACCAAGTAACCTCGACCAAAAAGCCCGAGATATACTTGCGCGAAGGCATGTATCTGTCGACTGCCGAAGCACACTATCGCGAGCGCCGATTGGTGAGCGAACTGGTCGAAATAACCAACGAGCGTAGCTCATTGGGACGCATCGTAACAGCCAAGGTTGTTATAGGCGGTAAAGCTCTCATATCGGGCCCTTCATCGGGTGTATCACTGCGCAGATGGGTCGAGAGTATTAAGAAATATGGTATAGACCTCACCATTATAGATGGTGCTATATCGCGACTTAGCTCGGCATCGCCTGCTATCAGCAAGGCTATGATATTATCGACAGGTGCTGCCCTATCGTCCAATATCAACACCTTGGTACAGAAGACCAAGTTTGTAGTAGAAATGATAGGTCTGGACAAACTTGAAGATGCGAGTCGCGACACCTTGTGCGACATAGAGAGTGGCGTGTGGGGCGTTGACAATGAGGGAAACCTCATCGACTTTAAGATAACTTCGGCACTGGCTATCAATACCATTAAGGTAGATATAACCAAAGGCATGAAGATAATATACACCGTAGGTGCATTGACCGACAAGCTACTCAACCTCATTGCCGAGTCAAAGAACATTAAGAATGTAACCTTGGTGGTGAAAGACTTTACAAAGATTTTTGTGAGCGAAACGGCTTACAGAACTTTTTGCTCAAGAGGTGGAAATATAAGGGTACTACAAAAAAGCAAGCTCATAGCTGTATGTGTAAACCCTACCGCACCCAACGGATATGTGTTGGATAGCGATACTTTGTGTAGAAAACTCCAGGAAGCGATAAAGCTGCCTGTTTATGATATAGTAAAGAACGAATATGACATTTAAGTCGGCACTTGAAATAGACTGTGGATTGCGTTATATGTACGACTCGTTGTGCATAATGTCGTCGTGTGGCCGTAAGATGCTACTCAACAGCGACATGATGACTACAAAGAGTGACATTGACGCATACTATCTCCGACTCAATGACATATATAGTAAGAACTGCTCTCAAATAGCTCACAAGCTAATGCTCCTCAAGGATATACACAACACCTTGAGTCGCCTTGGCGATGGAACTACACTTGATGATATTGAGCTATTTGAGGTAAAACACCTGGCCATACTCTCGTCGCAGATACGAACATTGCTCGTTGAGCTAAACATCACAGCCATAGAGTTACCTCAACTCGACAAGGTGGTTGAGATATTGGACCCCGACAAGCTCAATATTCCTTCGTTTTATGTATATGATTCATACTGCGAGGAATTGCGAGAGGTTCGCAAGCAGATGAAAGCACTGCAAGCGCATGGTGAGGAGTTGTCCGACGAAAGTCGCCAAGAATTATCTACTCTGCTTCAACGTCATGCCGACCTCGAGTTGCAGGTAAGAGAAAGTCTATCGCAACAATTGAAAGCCTACTTGACTCAATTGGTCGATACACTCAACAACCTGGCTTACCTCGACATCCTCGTGGCCAAGGCCGAACAGATTAAAGAGATGAACCTGTGTTTCCCTCATATCATCGAGGATACACACACATTATATAATAATATGTATCATCCGGCTGTGAAAGCCCTCCTTGCCGAGCAGGGCAAAGAGTTCATGCCGGTAGATATAGCATTTGGTAACGAACCCGTTACCATTATTGGCGCCAATATGGGTGGAAAGAGTGTAGTACTAAAGTCACTCGCACTCAATCAGCTACTGGCTCAATATGGATTTGGTGTTGCCGCACAAGAGTGCAGCATCAATCCGGTAGAAGAGATAGCCTTATGCATCGGCGATGAACAAAGTATTGTAAAAGGCGTATCATCATTTGCCGGAGAGATATTGGCAATAGACAATGTAATAAAGAAAATAAGAGCAGGTAAAAAGATACTTGCACTGATAGACGAGCCGGCTCGTACCACCAACCCCGTTGAGGGAACAGCATTGGTAGAAGGCCTGCTTGAAGTCATTAATAGCACCAAAGGTGCATTTATTCTCACCACACACTACAACATCGAAAACAAGAGTGTGAAACGTTATAGAGTGAAAGGATTGAGAGACGGAAAGATGGATTATACCCTCGAAGAGACTCACTGTGGCGATGTACCTCACGAAGCCATTGCCATAGCCGAGAGTCTGGGTATTGATTCACAATGGATTGCATACACAAAAAAGAATTTAAATAACTAATAAACAGCAATATGCAAAGCAAATTAGGACTGGATTTTAAGAAGGTTGAGCGTGCTAAGTTGTTGGCAAAAGATATTGCCAATGAAGTTCAATCATTCGTGGAGTCTAAAACAACAGTAGCCGTAGAGCGTACTTTGTGTAGACTTATGGGTATTGATGGAGTTGATGAAAATCAAGTTCCCCTACCCAACGTTATCGTTGATGACTTGAAACAAAAAGGTGTGTTGGGCGAAGGTGCGTTGTTCTACCTTGCCAACGCTATGGTTAACACAGGTTTGTCTCCTCAAGAAGTAGCTGAACGTGTGGCTAAAGGCGAATTGGACTTGACCAAAATCGAGGTTGCTCCCCAAGCCGAAATCGATAAAGTGTTGCAACCCGTTATCGACGAGAGCATTGCCAAGATACGTGCACGTCGTCAACGTCGCGAGAACTACTTGAACACTATCGGTGAGGGTCCCAAACCCTACCTCTACGTTATCGTTGCTACAGGTAACATCTACGAGGATACTGTACAAGCCGAGGCTGCTGCCCGTCAAGGTGCCGACATCATTGCCGTTATCCGCACCACCGGTCAAAGTCTTCTCGACTACGTACCCTACGGTGTAACAACCGAAGGTTTCGGTGGTACTTACGCTACACAAGCCAACTTCAAGATCATGCGCGAGGCTATGGACCGCGTAGGTGAAGAGTTGGGTCGCTACATCCGCGTATGTAACTACTGCTCAGGTTTGTGTATGCCCGAGATTGCCATCATGGGTGCATTTGAGGGTCTTGATGTGATGTTGAACGATGCCCTCTATGGTATCTTGTTCCGCGACATCAACATGCAACGTACTCTCATCGACCAATATATGTCACGTATCATCAACGGTTTTGCAGGCGTTATCATCAACACAGGTGAGGATAACTACCTTACTACAGCCGACGCTGTAGAGGCTGCTCACACCGTATTGGCATCGGACCTCATCAACGAGCAACTCGCTCTCTTGGCAGGCCTTCCCGAAGAGCAAATGGGATTGGGTCACGCATTTGAGATGGATCCCATGCTCGAAAACGGCTTCTTGTATGAGCTTGCACAAGCACAAATGGCGCGTGAAATTTTCCCCAACGCTCCTCTCAAATATATGCCTCCTACAAAGTTCATGACAGGTAACATCTTCCGTGGTCACTTGCAAGACTGTCTCTTCAACATGATAGGTATATGGACCAACCAAGGCTTGCAACTCTTGGGTATGCCCACCGAGGCAATCCACACTCCCTTCATGTCTGACCGTTTCCTCTCTATCGAGAATGCCAAGTACATCTTCAACAACATGAAGAGCATCGGCGACGAAATGGAATTTAAAGAGGGTGGTATCGTACGTAGAAGAGCACAAGAGGTACTCGACAAATCAATCGAATTGCTCGAACAACTCACATCGGAAGGTTTGTTCAACGCTCTCGAGAAAGGTATCTTCGGTGACGTCAAGAGAAGCCGCGTAGGTGGTAAGGGTCTTGATGGTGTAGTAGAGCAAGGTGCTCACTACATGAATCCATTTATTAACTTAATGAAAGGAAAGAAATAATCATGGCAGGTGGATTATATTCAATGTCGGCAAAAGATTTTGACCAGACATTAGACTTGACAAAAGTAAAGCCCTATGGCGATACAATGAACGACGGTAAGGTACAAGTTAGCTTTACACTCCCCGTTCCCAATGGTGCTGAGGCCGAAGAGGCAGCTAAACTTCTTATGAAGAAAATGGGATTTGAAAATCCTTTGGTGGCATTTGCCCAAGAGTTGACTCCCGGTTTTACATTCTTCAACTGCTATGGCAACCTTACTCACACCGTAGACTACTCTAACATCTACGTTCCTAAGGTTGAGAGCAACACTATGGACATGCACGAGTGCGACGACTACATCAAAGAGCACATCGGTCGCAAGCTCATTGTGGTAGGTGCAAGTACAGGTACCGATGCTCACACTGTAGGTATCGATGCCATTATGAATATGAAAGGATACGCCGGTCACTATGGCCTCGAGCGTTACGAAATGGTCGAAGCATACAACCTCGGTAGTCAAGTACCCAACGAGGAGTTCTTGGCCAA
>JAEIGA010008521.1_pt1 | contig 15552 bp, 12 predicted proteins | sample 9270691 | NCBI WGS metagenome assembly JAEIGA01 (sample SAMN17057246, study PRJNA624740) | gut metagenome | biome: biome; isolation source: fecal sample | host: Bos grunniens | place: China: Xizang | collected 2019
GTAGCCGGTATTCGGTGTTAGGTTACGGAATGTATATGTGCTATCGTGGATATTGTTTACCACGGTGCCACTACCGTGTTCAAAGCCGGCCTCACCCCATTCTATTTGGCAAAGTGTTATCTCGCTATCGGTAATCTTCCATTCTATGGTTGCCATTTTGGTGCTTATACTTGTGGTATCTAAATCTTCCACTGCAGGGCATTCGGAATGTAAGGTTTTAAATTTTATACATTTCCAATTGCTCATAGTGTCGGTTCCCGAACAATATGAGCGTATATAGGCAATATACCCCATACCTGCATCAAGGCCTTGTATGACATAATCGGTAGCAGTTATGCTATCAACCAATATACCCTCCCCATGCTGAAATCCGCTTGGACCATACTCTATCTGATAGTATGAACTTAGATATGACTGTTCCCAGCTGATATGTGCACTATTATTGGTAAGATTATCCATTTGTACAGCATTTATTGGTACACACGCAGGTGGCTGTATTATTGGAAAGAAACAACTACTACCACCCGACCACCCCTCATATACCGAATTGTCGGGTTCAATATAAACCCAATAAGCACCCAAATAAGGATTTTGAGAAGGCACAACAGGCACAAAAACACTAGATGTGTATGGTTCTTCTAAGATAATATAAGACCCATAAAATGGAGATATTCCATTCCAATTAAATCCTATATAAAATTCACCTTCTACTGCAAGAGGTTGGCTGAAATAAGCTTCGTGTATTTCAACTATATTCGAATCAGGAAATGTCAATGTTTCACCTTCAATGGTTGTTGGCATAGCGGCATACTCTGGCACATTTGACACATCGCATTTTACATCGTATGCAATATATTTTTTTTCAGCGCTGTTCGTATTTCGATGTGTCCATTCTGCCGAATCCAATACAACAAATGTATTGTTTATCTTCTTGTATAAATAAAAATAACAACCATTTGGATTATGGCATCCTATTGTGGTTCCGGCTATACCATATATCTGCTTACGCATAGTGTCGGTAAATATCTGTTGTACTAAAAATTTATCAACTTGACTTCCAATTACAGGTACAGGGGGTTTACCAAATTCCTCCCAATAAGGATTCATAAAACCTATATAAGCCAAATCAACACGAGAATTTGGAAAACCCGGATAATCACTATAATTGCATTCATAAGTCCAATGGTATCTTTCATCAAGACAGTGTATTGTATCTTGGGCATTTACATATCCAAATATTATAAACAGCACTACTGATACTGCTATTCTTTGTATATTTATTTTTACTTTCATGATAAAATAATTTTGAGGGTTAATACTCTAATAAATTTTTGCAAAGATACTTATAAATTTTGGAATAATATAGAATTTAACAAAAGAATTTTATTTTTGTATTTCAATATTCCAATAATTATGTTTCATAACCCTGCGGTTTAGACATCAAAAGAGCCATACTTACGGGGCAAAACTGTGGGAGTTACGGGGTAAAAGTATGGTACTTGGGGGGCGTAACCCTGTGGGTTACGGGTGGGAAATGTGGGAGTGGCAATTGTTGGTTGGGGAGATATACATTATATTATATATATATGTAGGGGATATAAATATATTGTATAAATTCATCGTACAAAATCTGCCGCGTGGTAGAGACGTGCCGTGGCGCGTCTCTACGTTGGGTATATACATTATAATTATATATTATGGCGAATATCTTGTTGTCTATTGCAAAAATACTCCTTGAAAATCAACGATATATCAGTAACGTTCCAACATATATATATTATCGCCGTAAGATATATATATTACGACGGCTAAGATATATATCTTACGGCGACAGTAGATATTTTACCCCTATATATATAATGTAGGGGATACTTTATAGGGTTTTTGGAAACATTACAATATTTTATATGTATAATCAAATACTATAGATTCACCGAAACAAATTGGGAAGATACTAAAAAAAGGCAACCCCTTAGGAGTTGCCTTTGTATATTTAGTTGAATAAATCTTTCATCTTGTCGAAGAAGCCTTTTTCTTGTTTGGTAGGGTTGGGCTGGAAGTTTGGACTCTTCGATAGCTTTTCCAACAATTCGCGTTCTTCTTTGGTAAGGCTTTTGGGTACCCATACATTTACGTTTACCAGCAGGTCGCCGCGTCCATATCCGTTTATGTCGGGTAGGCCTTTGCCTTTCAGCCGTAGTATCTTTCCACTGGGGGTGCCTTGTTCTATCTTTATTCTTACCTTGCCATTCAGCGTTGGTACTTCAATACTTGCACCCATGGCGGCGTCGGCAAAGGTAATGAAGGTGTTGTGGTATAGGTTGTTCTCCTGACGTTCAAATTGTTCGTGAGGTATTTCTTCTATAAGTATTATAAGGTCGCCATTTATACCACCGCGTGGTGCTGCGTTGCCTTTTCCTGTCATCGATAGTTGCATACCGTCATATACTCCGGCCGGTATGTTGATGGTGATAACTTCTTCGGCTTTTACTATTCCATCGCCGTGACATTCGGTACACTTATCTTTGATTATTTTACCTTCTCCGCCGCAGTTGGGACAAACGCTTTGTGTTTGCATAGTTCCCAATATTGTGCGTGTCATTTGTGTAACCATACCGCTGCCGTGGCAGGTAGGGCAGGTTTCGAAGTTGTTATCTTTCGAGCCTGTTCCGTTACATGCTTTACAAGGTACGTATTTGTTTACTTTTATTTTTTTCTCGGCACCTTTTTCTATTTCTTCCAGTGTAAGTTTTACCTTTATTCGTAGGTTGCTGCCTTTTTGTACATGTCGTCGGCCGCCCCCCGAAGATCCTCCAAAGCCACGGAATCCGCCACCTCCGCCAAAGAAACTACCAAATATATCGCCAAATTGCGAGAATATGTCGTCCATACTCATGCCGGCACCACCACCAAAACCGCCTTGGCCGTCAACACCTGCATGACCAAATTGGTCGTAGCGAGCCTTTTTGTCGGGGTTCGATAGTACGTCGTAGGCTTCTGCAGCTTCTTTGAATTTTTCTTCGGCTTCTTTGTCGCCGGGGTTTTTATCAGGGTGGTATTTAAGGGCTAGCTTGCGATAGGCTTTTTTCATTTCGTCGGCAGTAGCAGTCTTAGATACCCCCAGTACTTCGTAATAATCTCTTTTTGCCATTTTTAATGTTATCTTATTTTTTGCTGATGACATAAATTAATCCATAACACATTGCCATCAGTTGGTTGTTGGTATTGTATTGTTTTATATTGCTACCACTACTTTGGCATATCTTATCACCTTGTCGTGTAGGTAGTAGCCTTTCAGTACCTCGTCTATTACTTTTCCTTTTTGTTCTTCGTCGGTAGCAGGGAATTGAGCCACGGCTTCGTGTAGGTTTTCGTCAAACTTTTCGCCTTTGGCTTCTATGGCCTTCAATCCTTTTTGAGAAAGGGTATTTATAAGTTTGTTGTATATCAGTACTACACCTTCCTTTAGGGCTGCCGTATCTTCGTTTTGGTCAAAGGCTTGTATTGCTCTTTCGTAGTCGTCCACTACGGGCAGTATTGCCTTTATCATTTCTTCGCTACCATATTTTATAAGGTCGGCTTTTTCCTGATTAGTACGCTTTCTGTAGTTTTCAAATTCCGAATACAGTCGTAGATATTTATCGTTTAGCTCGGCCATCTTTTCGCCCATCTCTTGTAGCTTATCGTCTTTGCTTTCTTTTTTCTTGCCGGCTTTGGTGTCTTTAGTGTTTGTTTGCTCTGTAGTTTCGTTAGTAGTTTCGTTTGTGTTTTCTACTTTTTCTGTATCTTCTGTATTAGTATTTTCGGGTTTCATATTTGTTGTGTTATATGTTTTCAATATGTTTTTTATCTTCTTTATCATATCTTCAAAAAGTTTGCCAAAGTGTATTACTCTGCCATAATGTCAGTTTTTTCGCTATTATTGTAGTGTTTGTATATGTCATTGACATGCAACGGTCGTCTGTCATGACACCATTTGAAACCTTTCAGAGTCTTTTTATCTTCCGGTAGGTCCTTGATAGGATACGTTGTCATGTCGGGGTTGTTATATGTAACAATTCGGGAGGGCTCGCGGTTTTCGTTGAAATATATTCTTATTCCCGAGCCTATACCCACGTTTACCCCTAGCAGTGCCTCGGTGCCATTGTCCTGCTCTTCGGTAAGGTAGTATATGGATTGTGCGTTACCCACAATATCGCAGTATAGTGGATTTCTACCATCGAGGTGTACTATTGCCACTTTGCCGTTAATCTGGTTATACTTGGTGGCATCTACTTGTTGTATTATAAAGGCATTGCCATTGAGGTGTATTTCTTTTATTCCTGTTGTATCTAAATTCATCACTATAGTGTCGGCAGTAAATTGGTTTTTGTCGCTCCACATTACGGGGGCATAATACATAGTTATTGTCGAGTCGGGAATACTGTAGAATATAGAGTCGCAACTACCTTGTATGTCGTTGCGGAAAAACTTTACATGGTGGTATGCCTTCATGGTTTCGAAGTCGTTATCGTTGCCGGTGGTAGCATACAATGTATCCGAATGTAGGTAAAGGCTGTCCTTTTTATCTACAAATATTGCGGTGGCTCTATCGGTTATATACATATAGTGTAGACGTTCGTTGCTGTAAGCATAGTGGCCTGTTATCGTAAGGTTGTTTACACTGTCGGTTATTGCAACATTGTGGCGGGCAATGCTTATTTTCCTCTTCTTGTCGTAGTCTAAGGTATCGCACCTAAGTTTTTGGTCTTTACTTATAATTGATGTTGCCTTATCGGAATGAGCTTTGCCGCTATTGGTGTTGTAGCTGCCATGTTCGCTATATATGGTGGTACTGTCGCCATATATATATGTAGGACTTTCAAATAGGGCAATGTGCGTACCGGTGTTGTATCGCAGTGTGTCGGTTGTAAGCATAGATGACGAGTCGGTAAGCACTACACTGTCAAACACATGAAACTCCTTGGTGTTGGAATAATAATATCCTTTTTGGCTTACAAGCATATTTTCCTTGTTGGTAGTGGTGCCACCTGTGGTGTAGCAGGCTGTGGCTGTATTGCGGTCATATACCAGATGGTCTGTTACAAGACGTGTGTCGCCATCAATAAATATCACTTCCTTACCCCATATTTCTACCACTCGAGAGTTGCCGTTGTAGAACAGCATGTCGCCCCAAATAGTTGTAGTATCGGTAAGTACTATTTTGATATTGTTGAAAGCCGTAAAATCGTTGAGCTTGGTATTGTAATGAGCCGAATCGGAATATAGGTCCATGCCCTCATGAGAGCCATGAACCTGCTTGTACAATATCCATACATCGGGCTTTTCTGCATCGCGACTGCCCATTCCGGACTCATATTCTATCATTTTCTGGCAGTGTCCTGCCGTCGATAATATACTGAATAATAATATAAAAAGTATCTTTTTCACTTACTGTGGTATTATAATCTTTCGGTTGCAAAAGTACGAGATTTTTTTGAATTATCACAATAAATTTCACTGCCATAGCTACACTTGCAGCCCCAAAGTAGTTTTATGCTACCCACCCTTTGGATTAATTAAATTACACACCCTATTGTCAATCGTTTCATAATAGGGTGCTATTACTGCAACAATATATCGTCAAATCGTTGAATGCTATATTGGTTAAAAATCCATCGTGATGTAGTTATAAATAACCCTCGATATGGGTGTTATTACTACGTGATGTTGATAAATCTGTCTCGTGATATAAATTTATTTACATTGAATGGAATATGTTTGTAAAATATTCGGGAGTTTAATTCAACCACCATGAGGTATGGTTACCAACTATTATAGTATGCCATAGCTTTTATTGGGGTAAGCCTAATATATTATGGCGATAATGCTGTGGGGCTTTGGTCAAAGTGAAAAAAAACAAAGGCGCCTTACAATAAAACTGCACTTTATTTGTTTATGGATTTGCTATGTACATCGATTTTCATACACATAAAACCATAGTGGAATCCAACGTATTTTCCATATGCAGCCATTCGGTAGTTTGCCCCTTGGTAGGTACAAGTAACTATTGGTCTGTAGGTCTGCATCCGTGGGATATTGCCAACGTGGATATTGCAATGGCTATGGCCGATGTGGAAGCGTTGTTGAGTCGAGATGATGTGCTGATGGTAGGCGAGTGTGGCTTGGACCGTTGCACCGCTGTGCCTATGGTTGTGCAGCAGCAGGTGATGGAACGGCATATACAGCTAGCCGAGCAATATGCCAAGCCATTGGTAATACATTGTGTAAGGGCTTACAATGAGTTGATTGCTATGCATAAGCACCACAATCCAAAGCAGCCTTGGGTGGTACACGGCTTTGCCAACAATGCTGATATTGCTCGCCGGCTTTCAGAAGCAGGGATACTGATATCATTTGGCCGAAACTTGTTAGCTCCTAATGGCAATGCCACAAAGGTATTGGTACAAATGCACGATATGCTTTTCTTTTTGGAAACCGACGATAGTACCATATCCATTGCCGAGGTGTATGCAAAAGCCTCAGAGGTATTACAAACCGATGTGTATGAGCTACAAATAACGGTAAAACATAGCTTAGAAGAAATACTGAACAGCAAAATAATTTGATACAATAATATATGTACACACGAACCGAATTGCTTGTAAAAGCCGAAGGTATAGAAAAGTTGAAGCATGCTCATGTATTGGTGGTGGGCTTGGGTGGAGTAGGGGGCTATGCCGTAGAGCAGCTATGCCGTGCCGGTATTGGCTACCTTACGATAGTAGATGGCGACACTGTGAGTCAAACCAACATCAACCGACAGCTTATTGCTACTACCGAAACTGTGGGAATGATGAAAGCCGATGTATTTCGTCGTCGCCTACTATCAATTAATCCCGATTGTAATATACGTGTGATATCGGAGTTTATACGCGACGACCGTATGATAGAAATATTACAAGATAAGAATTATGATTATGTTGTTGATGCCATAGATACACTCAGCCCCAAAGTATTCTTGATATACCATTGTGTACAGATGGGTTTGCCATTGGTAAGTTCTATGGGTAGTGCAGGCAAGTTTGATCCCTCGCTAGTAGAGGTGTCGGATGTGTCTAAGTCGCACACTTGTCCGCTGGCATATTTGGTACGCAAACGCCTTAGCCGTTTGGGTATAAAAACAGGTTTTAAGGTAGTATATTCCTCCGAGCGTGTACCCGAAGACGCTATGATAGAAGACCCCTCTACCAACAAACGCACTACTATAGGGTGTATATCATATATGCCACCAATATTTGGTTGCTACTGTGCTTCGGTAGTAATAAGGGATATACTTGGTAGATAGAAATTGTTTGTTGCTAATATTCCACTTTGTTGCTCATACCTTTCCATATCATGAATGGCTGTTCCGATGTGGGAAGGTTTATTCGTTTTATATATATGCTACGTTCATTTTCGTTCTTGTCAAGTTCATCGTATATAAAAGAATCGTCGAAACCTGCATCTTTGGCATCATGTTTGTTGGCTGCATAATATAGCTTTGGTATTCTAGCCCAATATATAGCCGATAGGCACATAGGACAAGGCTCACAACTTGCATATATCTCACAGTCCGACAGGTCAAAGGTATTAAGTTTCTTACAAGCTGCACGTATGGCATTTACTTCGGCATGAGCCGTGGGATCGTTGGTAGTTGTTACACTGTTGCCACATTCTGCCACAATCTCGCCATTGCGAACTATTACAGCACCAAATGGACCACCATTGTTGGTTTTGCAATTTGTTTCGGCAATTTCTATACTGCGTTGTAGATAATATTTAGGAGTATGTGTTGTCATAGCTTATAGTATTCTTATTAATCTATTTAGAGAAATAGCAAAATGCCATTGGCTCTATGTCGAATAGGATAGGGGTATAGCCAATCACTTCACCATCGGTTTCGGCAAATATCGGAGAAGCCGACGATAATTTTATTTTTTGTGAGCGTATGTATTTTACTTCCGTTACTTTATCTAACGTTCCGTTGAATAGTTTTGGTAGGGCAAACAGCATTTTAATTTTAGGCATATTGGATATGAAAAGTACTTCAAAAAGATTGTTTTTGGTATCGGCATTGGGAAATGGTAACATTCCTCCGCCGTTGTATTTGCCTATACCTAAGGCAAAGTTTAGCATATTGCCTCTAAGTGTTATACCATTATCGGTTTCAAGTGTTACTTCTGCCGGCTTGTATTTGGTAAATTCGGCAAGAAGGGTAAGCATATATACCAACTTGTTTGTACGGTTTTTCTTGTTGGCGGTTTTCTTTTGGCATACTTTGTCTATTACTATAGAGTCTAGTCCGCTCCCTGCTGTATTAACAAAATAACGTATATGACTGTCGCCATTTATATGGTAGGTAGCACGTCCTACATCTTGCAATGATGTGTTGCCATTGCATATAATATCTATGGCATCGTAGGTGTTGTTGGGAATATTGGCTGTTTTTATCCAATCGTTACCGGTACCTATAGGTATTATACCTACTTTTATTTGATATGTAGCATATCGTTTTTGCAACATTATTCCGTTAGCAACCTCGTTGAGGGTACCGTCGCCACCCATAACTATAATGTGTGTGCATCCATTTTCTATGATATCCTTTACCATATCTATGGTTTTGCCGCTAGGCTTGGTATGGCATACATTATAATTAAAACCTTTAGATTGTAGTATCTTCTCAGTGGTCTTCCATTGTTTTATGGCTAGTCCGTTGCCTGATGCCGGATTTATTACTACAGTCCAAAGGTTGTCAGTTATATTTTTCACTATTTCGTAATGTGAATAAGATAGTTAATTTTATTTATCAACCTACAGCTTCTTTTAATCGTTCGGCATTTTCAGCCAATTGCAAAGCATCTATAAGGTCTTGTATATCTCCGTCCATATATGCCGAAAGGTTATACATGGTATAGCCTATACGATGATCGGTAACACGACTTTGCGGATAATTATACGTACGTACTTTTGCCGAACGGTCGCCGGTAGAAACCATAGTCTTACGTTTCGACGACATTTCTTCCAAATATTTGTTGTATTCTCTTTCAAACAAACGGGTACGCAATACCACCATAGCTTTCTCTAAATTCTTTATCTGAGACTTTTGATCCTGACACGATACTACTATACCTGTCGGAATGTGTGTAAGACGTATTGCAGAGTATGTGGTGTTAACCGATTGACCTCCGGGTCCCGATGAGCAGAATGTATCTTTGCGAATATCTGACTGCTTAAGTTCTACATCAAATTCTTCGGCCTCGGGCAATACCACTACCGATGCTGCTGAGGTATGCACACGACCTTGCGTTTCGGTTTGTGGTACACGTTGCACACGGTGTACACCTGATTCATATTTTAATTGTCCATAAACATTTTCACCTATAACATTGAATACTATTTCTTTGTATCCACCTGCTGTGCCTTCGGTATAATCTACAATCTCTATTTTCCAATTGCGTTTTTCGCAATAGTGAGTGTACATTCTGAATAGGTCGCCGGCAAATATACTAGCTTCGTCACCACCTGTACCACCACGTATTTCCACTACGGCATTCTTACCATCTTGTGGATCGGCAGGTATAAGCATCAAACGGATATCTTCTTCCATCTGATCACGACGGCTTGTAAATTCCGATAATTCCAACTTTGCCATTTCGCGAAATTCTTCGTCTTTTTCGGTAGAAAGAATTTCTTTGCAGTTGGCTATATTTCCAAGTACATCTTTATACTCTTTGTATGCTGCTATAACGGGTAGTAAATCCTTATAATCCTTATTAAGTTTTACAAAACGTTTCATATCCGACATTATGTCGGGATTATTCATTTCCTTTTCAAGTTCCTGAAATCTAATATTTATAGCTTCTAATTTTTCTAACATCACTCTCTAGTTTAGGTTTGCAAAGATACTATTTTTTTTCTAAATATACTGTTACTACATATTCTTTGTACTCTTTTTTAGAATGGAACATCATCGTCGATATTCATTTTAGAGTCTATTGTCATACTTCCTGTGGTGTTGTCAAAACTGGAGTTTGGCATCAGAACTGAAGGTCCTGTGGTATCATAGTCGTAGTCGTTTTCAAATCGAGCATACTTTCCTGTGAATCTCAAACGTACTTCGCCTGTGCCACCGCTACGATGTTTTGCCAATATAATGTCGGCTTTACCTACGGTGCTACCTTTGTCGTCGTTATCTATGTTATAGTATTCCGGACGATATATGAACATAACTATATCGGCATCTTGTTCTATAGCTCCCGATTCGCGAAGGTCTGACAGCTGTGGTTTTTTATCGCCACCACGTGTCTCTACCGCACGGCTTAATTGCGATAGTGCCAATATAGGTATATTTAATTCTTTTGACAAAGCCTTTAATTGACGCGATATTGTACTGATTTCTTGTTCACGGTTACCATTCTTGTTGTCTCCACCACCATGCATAAGTTGTAGGTAGTCTATAAATACCATTTGTATTCCGTAGCGCTGTTTTAGACGACGGCATTTGGCACGTAGTTCAAATATTGTAAGTTGCGAAGTGTCATCGATATATATTGGAGCTCTGCTTAGACGTTCAGTTTTCTGGTACAATTGTTGTTTCTGCCATTCTTCCATACCACCTTTTTTGAACATACTTGACGATATTTCCGATTCACTAGATATAAGACGCATGGCAAGTTCTACCCCTGTCATTTCTAGCGAGAAGAATGCAATAGGTATCTCGTGGTCCAATGCCATATTGCGAGCTATGGATAGAGCAAAAGCTGTTTTACCCATGGCAGGACGTGCTGCCAAAATGATAAGTGTACCACGTTGAAAACCTGCTGTATGTCGATCCAATTCTATAAAACCTGTAGGTAAACCACTTACACCGCTCTTGCTTTCTTGTGACGATTCTATTTGGTCAAAAGCTTCGCGCATAAGTGTTGACATATCCGAATAGTCGCGACGGAAATTGTTTTCGGTTATATCCATCAGGCGCTGTTCGGTACGGTCTAGTAATTCTATTACGTCAGTAGTTTCGTCGTACGAATCGGTAAGTGTTTCGGTTGATACACGTATCAGTTCTCGTTGTATATATTTTTCCGATAGCACGCGTGCATGATATTCGATGTGTGCAGCTGATACCACACGGTTGGTAAGCTGCGATACATAGTAGGCACCTCCTGCAGCGTCTAAATTGCCTGTACTACGCAATTCTTCCACTACAGTGAGTATATCCACAGGATTAGATTTTTCAAATAAACTAACAATTGCTTTGAATATCAACTGATGTTCTGGTTTGTAGAAATATTCGGTATGTATTATTTCGATTGTATTGGTAAGTGCGTTTTGGTCTAGCATAAGAGCTCCCAAAACTGATTCTTCCAAATCCAATGCCTGTGGTGGTGTTTTGCCATTTACAGCAAAAGCCTCGTCGTAACTTATTCTTCTATTTTTTCCTATTCTTCTGGTGCCTATATTGTCCATTTGGTATTACAATTTTCTTGCGACAAAAAGCCAACTTCAAGTTGGCTTTTTATGTATTTTTGTTTATCAATCCTGTGACCCCGGAGGGATTCAAACCCCCGACTTTCAGAACCGGAATCTGACGTTCTATTCAGCTGAACTACGAGGCCATATACATAGCTTGTTATGTACTCACTATGTATCTACATAATAAATATTTTAATGAAACGAATTTTTAGTATCTGTAGTGGTCGGCTTTGAACGGACCATTTACTGGTACACCTATGTAATCAGCTTGTTTCTGAGTAAGCTTAGTAAGTTTTACACCTATTTGTTCTAAGTGTAGTCTTGCCACTTCTTCGTCCAAATGCTTAGGTAAGCGATATACACCTACTTCGTATTGGTTTTGCCATAACTCTATTTGTGCCAATGTTTGATTGGTAAATGAATTACTCATCACAAATGATGGATGACCGGTAGCACAGCCAAGGTTTACCAAACGGCCTTCGGCCAATAGGTATATACAATGTCCGTCGGGGAATATATATTTGTCCACTTGTGGTTTGATGTTGATTTTCTTTATACCTTCCCATTTTTCAAGACGTTCTACTTGTATTTCATTGTCGAAGTGACCTATGTTACATACAATAGCTTCATCTTTCATATTGGCAATATCTTCGGCAGTTATTACGTCGCAATTGCCTGTAGTGGTTACATATATATTACCTTCTTTCAGGGCGTCTTGAAGTGTTGTCACCTCAAAACCTTCCATAGCAGCTTGTAAAGCACATATTGGATCTATTTCGGTAACCAATACTCTGGCACCATAGGTACGCATGGAATGAGCACATCCTTTGCCTACATCGCCATAGCCACACACTACTACTACTTTACCTGCTATCATTACATCTGTAGCACGTTTTATACCATCTGCTAGTGACTCACGGCAACCATATAGATTGTCGAATTTTGATTTTGTTACTGAGTCGTTTACATTAATGGCGGGTATCAATAGTTCGCCACGTTCCATCATTTGGTATAAGCGGTGAACTCCGGTAGTGGTTTCTTCCGATACTCCACGAAGTTCTTTAAGCATATCGTGCCATTTGGTTGGATTTTCTTGGTAAACGGTTCTCAAAGTATTTAGTATCACACCTTCTTCGGCATTGGCTGGGGTTTTGTCTAACAATGAAGGGTCGTTTTCTATTGCCACACCTTTGTGGATAAGCAATGTGGCATCGCCACCATCATCTACAATCAGTTGTGGACCTTTACCACCGGGGAAAGTAAGTGCTTGGTTGGTACACCACCAATATTCTTCCAATGTTTCGCCTTTCCATGCGAATACAGGAGTGCCGGTAGCAGCTATAGCTGCTGCTGCATGGTCTTGGGTTGAGAATATGTTGCAACTTGCCCAACGTACATCGGCACCAAGTTCTTTCAGTGTTTCTATAAGAACGGCAGTTTGTATAGTCATGTGTAGCGAACCCATTATACGTACTCCGTTCAGTGGTTTTTCGTTACCGTATTTTTTGCGCAATGCCATTAAGCCTGGCATTTCCTTTTCGGCAGTATCCAGTTCTTTTCTGCCCCAATCTTTAAGATTGATATCGGCAACTTTGTATGCTATATTTTGGTCTGTCATTTTGTACTATATTTAATATATTATATTGTGTATTATTTTCTTTTAGCTGCTGCTTTTACAAATGCCACAAATAGTGGGTGTGGATTCATTACGGTGCTTTTATATTCGGGGTGGAATTGGGCACCTACAAAGAATGGATGTGTTGGTATTTCTACTATCTCTACCAAGTTGGTATCGGGATTATAACCCGAAGGTATCATACCGGCAGCCTTAAATTGTGCCAAGTATTCGTTGTTGAACTCATAGCGATGGCGATGGCGTTCCGAAATATTTTCCGAGCCATATATTTCAAAAGCTTTAGTGCCTTTTTCCAATTTGCAAGGATAAGCACCCAAGCGCATTGTACCTCCCATATTTGCAATATTTTTTTGCTCTTCCATCATATTGATAACGGGGTGAGTGGTATTTGGCATTATTTCTACTGAATGAGCATCAGCGTAACCCAATACATTTCGTGCAAATTCTATAACGGCACATTGCATACCTAGGCATATTCCAAGGAATGGTATGTTGTTTTCGCGTGCATATTTTACGGCAAATATTTTGCCATCAATACCTCTGGCGCCAAAGCCGGGTGCTACCAATATTCCGCTAAGTCCCGAAAGTTGTTCGGCCATATTATCTTCGGTAATGCTTTCGGAGTGTATGCTTTTAACGTTTACCTTGCATTGAAGTGATGCACCTGCATGTATAAAGGCTTCACTTATAGATTTGTAAGCATCTTGCAGTTCTACATATTTACCTACCAATCCTATGGTTATTTCATTAATGGGGTTTTTCAGTTTGTATAGGAATGATTCCCATTGCGAAAGGTCAATATCGCGTTTTACAGTTACGTCCAATTTGCGCAACACTTGTATATCCAACTTTTCTTCGTGCATTTTTAATGGCACTTCGTATATGCTGCTCACGTCGCCATCTTCTATTACACAGTCGCTTTCAATGTTACAGAACAAGGCAATCTTGTCTCTCACACCTTTGGTAAGTGGTTTTTCGGTTCGACATATTATCACATCGGGTTGTACACCTTGTTGTAGCAAATCTTTTACACTATGCTGTGTAGGTTTGGTTTTCAACTCGCCGGCAGCAGCAAGGTATGGGATGTATGTGAGATGAAGCACCACACAATTTTTGCCCAACGACCATTTCATTTGCCTTACAGCCTCTATAAATGGGTAACTTTCAATATCACCTACAGTACCACCTATTTCGGTTATCACAAAGTCGTACTTACCTGTATTGCCAAGAGTTTTTATACGGTCTTTGATTTCGTTGGTTATATGGGGTATTACCTGTACTGTTCCACCTAGGAATTCGCCTTTGCGTTCTTTATCTATTACCGATTGATATATGCGACCGGTAGTTACGTTGTTGGCTTGCGAAGTAGGTACATTGGTAAAACGTTCGTAGTGTCCCAAATCCAAATCGGTTTCAGCACCGTCTTCGGTAACATAACATTCTCCATGTTCGTATGGATTCAGTGTGCCCGGGTCGATGTTAATATATGGGTCCAATTTTTGGATAGTAACAGAATAGCCTCTGGCTTTAAGTAAACTTGCCAACGATGCCGATATAATTCCCTTGCCCAACGAGGAGGTTACACCTCCCGTTACAAATATGTATTTTGTTGAGATCATGTACGATACCTTTCTTTTATGTCTTCAAATTAAAACTTCAAAATTACGAAAAAAACTTCGTTTGAGCCAAACTTTCTGCATTATTTATTTCTTTTAGATGGTTGAAAACTATTATAGGCTTCTGTAATCCATTATATTATAAACATTTACCTCTAAGAAAAATATTTCTTTTTAGTTTGAAATTTTCAGTTCAAAATCTTCAATTCTTACTATCAACACTTATATTGCTTATACCCTTCCATCAGTTATTTGGTAGCCTACCGGCAATTATTTCATGATGGGGTATCAACAGCATGATACTATATCATCAGTTTTTAACCAATATACACCGTAAAAATATCTCGTGATATAGATAATTTTTCATCGTGATGTAGGTGAATTTCCCTCGCGATATAGATAAATTTTCTTCGTGATGTAGAATTTATTTATACCTTTGAAAAGAGAAAAAATCTTTCTTCTTTGTATAAATTGAAAAAAAATACTATCTTTGTGGCAAGGAAGGGATATTGATTCTGTTCGCTAATTTATTGTAAATTAATAAATAAACGTATTCAAAAAATAAAAAGAAAAGGAGAAATGGTGATGAAGAAGTTTTTGTTGGCAATAGGTATTGCAGGCTTAATGTCGGGTTGTATGAGTTCTAAAATGGTGTATTCTACCGACGGATACAAAGGAGCTATAGAACGAGCCAAAGCTGATATTCGCAGCTATGGCTACTATCAAATATCGGAAGAACGGACGGAAGATAACAATGTGGTGCCGGGAAGAGTGATACTTTTCAAGGAAAACGGAGAAGTGTCGGGA
>JAEIGA010008522.1_pt1 | contig 15547 bp, 15 predicted proteins | sample 9270691 | NCBI WGS metagenome assembly JAEIGA01 (sample SAMN17057246, study PRJNA624740) | gut metagenome | biome: biome; isolation source: fecal sample | host: Bos grunniens | place: China: Xizang | collected 2019
ACCTCTAAGCATCTTCATTGATACAGGCACACGGTCCATTGCAGCAAATTCAGTCTGATTGACATTCAATCCGATACCGATTACAGCCTGCCCTACTACACTGCCCGAATAATCCAGTTCGATGAGTATGCCAGCCAATTTCCTGTTCCCGACATATATGTCATTGGGCCATTTAAGAGAGGCATCAATACCATAACCGCGCATAGCCCTGCACAAAGAGAGCGCCACTATTTGCGAAAGGCGGAACTGCTGTCCGACAGGCAGAAAAAGGGGGTGCACAAGTATGCTCATCAACAGATTTACTCCACTTTGCGAGAGCCACACATTACCACGCTGCCCACGCCCGCTTGTCTGATTTTCGGCAGTGACAACCACTGCTTTAAAACAATCATCGGCATTGTCACATAACAATGCTGCATTCTTACGCAGATAACTGTTGGTTGAATCTATCTGCTCAAAGTGTATTCTATTGAAAACGAGTTTGTCATCGGCCATATTTGACACGTATCTTTTTAGGGAGTTTCTTCAGCACCTCATCGTAAGAGTGATCAATGCAGTCGCACACAAGAGCATGAGGCAAGCTTTCAATATCCAACTGGTTCCAATACTTCTTGTTCCAATGCCATGCCGGTGTTATGGACGAATATCTGTCGCGCAAATCAACAGCCCTGTCGGCATCACATTTGACACAGAACCATGAGATATTCTCAAGGTCGACACAAGCAAAAATCTTGCCCTCGACACGGAACACCAGTGTAGTCTCGTCAAAAGGGAAGTCCTCGGTAGCACCGGGCTTGCCCAAGCAATATATCCGTGCTTCTTCTATATTCATGGCAACTGAGGATAAAAAGCATCTCTGATATGTTCTATTTTGTGCTGTTCATCATCGCCTATGATGGCAACAATGTCGAAACGTACCTCGACATCCAAATTCTTCATTGCCAAATAGGCATTGGCAGCACTTATCACATTGCGCATCTTTGCAGGCGTGACTGCCTCGCTCGCATCGCCGTACATATCGGTCGAACGGGTCTTTACCTCGACAAAGACAAGCACATTGCGCTCCTTGGCTATCAGATCGACCTCCTTGTGTCCGCTGCGCCAATTATATTCGAGAATGGCAAAGCCCTGCTCCATAAGGTAGCGTGAAGCCAGCATCTCGCCTTTATTTCCTAATATATTATGTCGGGCCATCAGTCAACATCTTACATAAAACAGCGCTAAGATAATGCTTACAAAAGTAAAAGGCAATCAAAAGTTTGCTTTTCGAACAACTTAGATGTATTTTTGCAGAAGATAAGATATAAGCAGTATATATAATGGCTAAGAAAAAGATTGCTCCCAAAGCTACGACAGCGCGCATACAGCCGGTGCGCCATAAACGTGTGGTATGCCTCGTAAGCGACGAGGAGAACAGAATAATAGACGACTATCTCAAGAAATACAAGATAAACAACAAAAGCAACTGGATGCGCGAGACACTGCTCGCCTTTATATACAAGAACCTTGACGAGGACTATCCCACATTGTTCAACGAGCACGACATGCGCAGATAACATTATAATTATGAACGACGAATATTACATGAAACAGGCCTTGTACGAGGCTCATAAAGCTTACGAACTTGGCGAAGTGCCGGTTGGTGCAGTTGTCGTGTGCCAAAACAGGATAATCGCCCGATGCCACAACCTCACAGAGACACTCAACGATGTTACTGCACACGCCGAGATGCAGGCCATAACAGCAGCTGCGGGCAACATCGGTGGAAAATACCTTAACGACTGCACATTATACGTTACAGTAGAGCCATGCCCTATGTGTGCAGGAGCTATAGGTTGGGCGCAGTTAGGCAAGCTTGTCTACGGTGCATCTGACGAGAAACGGGGCTATAAACGATTCGCACCCGACGTATTGCACCCCAAGACCGAGGTTGTAAGCGGCATATGTGCTGATGAGGCTTCGGATCTGATGAAGAAATTCTTCAGAGATAAAAGATAAATAATGATACCATAAAAAAAATAGTTCGTTATTAATAACGAACTATTTTTTTACATCTTCAAAATCGACATATTCCCCCTCGTCAGCGCCAATAATCTTCTTTTTTTTCTTGCGCTTGTATTCGGCCTCGGGTGAAAAGTGCCATCCGCTGCTACTGTCCGTTCTTTTATAGCCGGCATCGGCTGTTGAACTGCCCGAAGAGGTAGTATTAGTTCGTGGACCACCTATTCTGAACAACGACAGCACCCATCTGATGACAGAAAAGAGCACAGACGATGCAAATATGAACAATATAAGAACTATAAATAAAAGGGTGAAAATTATACTCATCTTATCAAAATAAATTGTTTACACCAAGAATATAGCAAATATCGTGCCAAACTCTCTTTTGGATAAAACAATATACTAAGGTACATAGTTTCAGCATGACACAACTGTCATATACTCAGGCTCACAAAGATAGCCTAAGCGACTCTTTACAGACAAACAATTTATGACAAAATTTCTTAAATTCCTTTGTAAGAGAGATATGCCGACAAAATGACATACCAGATGATTATGGGCACAGCCGCAAAAACACCGAACGAAAGCATAGGAATTGCCACAATAAGGAAGATATAACGTCTTCTGTTGGCACGCCAAGCGATTCTCTTGAATTTAAGTGAGAACATCTTAATCTCGCTCACAAGCAGATAAGACATCAACAGAATAAGTCCCAACATAAGGAACCAGCCCGCACTGAGTGCCATAATCCAATCACCGGCACCTGCAACCAACGAAGCCCAGAAGAGAGCGTTTGCAGGAGTAGGCAATCCTATGAATGAGGTAGTCTGTCGGGTATCGATATTGAATTTCGCCAAACGCAAAGCCGAGAATACAGCTATCAGGAATGCTGCGTAAGGTATAATATCGGCAACAGGAGCAAGATATGAAGGATAAGTCAACTGTTTGAGCAAGGCAAATACCATTGCCGCTGGAGCAAAGCCAAAGGTAACATCATCGGCCAAAGAGTCCATTTCGACACCCATTGGCGAACTCACTTTGAGCAGTCGTGCTGCCATACCATCAAAGAAATCAAATACCGCGCCCAACACTATAAACAGAAGAGCCCAACCGAAACAGCCTTCAAAGGCCATTGTACAAGCAATACAACCCGAAAACAGATTACAACATGTTATTGTATTGGGGATATGTTTCTTTATTGACATAACCTTAGATTTTTTATTTCTTATTTAAGTTTGGCTATCACAGTCTCATTACCCACAGTGCGCTCCTCCAAATCGACATAAACCTCGGCATCGAGAGGGAGATATACGTCAACACGTGAACCGAACTTGATAAAGCCCATATGGTCGTCGATGAAACACTCCTCGCCCACCTCGGCATAAGTAACAATGCGTCGTGCCATAGCACCGGCAACCTGACGAACAAGCACCTCGGTACCGTTATTTGCACGGATAACCACCAATGAACGTTCATTCTCGGTACTTGCCTTGGGCAACCATGCCTTGTGGAAACGGCCGTTCTTATGCTCTACACGTGTCACTGTACCCTCAACAGGATACCAGTTGGCATGCACGTTCATAGGGCTCATGAATATCGAAACCATTATTCTCTCGTCCTTGAAGTGATCGGGTTCAAAGACCTTCTCGACAACAACTATTCTACCATCGGCAGGGGCAATAACCATATTCTCTACATCGCCTTCGAAATGACGCTTGGGACTTCTGAAGAAGTTTACCATAAGCATATATATGAACAGCGACATGCCCGAAAGAGCCACATTGAAAGGCTCATAAGGAATAAAATACCAGCTGACAGCATTTACGGTGAGCAGCACAAGCAACGATGTTATAAGAATACCTGTACCCTCTCTATGGATACGCATTTTTCTTATTTTTCTAATCCTTTTCTTCATTGTGTCGATAAGATTATTATCTGCAATACATAACTTAAAAACGCATAAAAGTGTAAAGCCGGCATCAATACACAGAAGCTGGTACTGTACATTTTCACGTTATACTGCAAATATAATAACATTTTATTAAACCCCAAATAAAAAATGCAAAATAAGAAATTGAAAAAGTACGCCGCATATAGTTAAAATACTATAATACAACCGATTAAAAAAAATATTCATTTTTAAGAAATATTCACTATTATAACCACAGGCCATGTGTTGATAATTTTTTCCTAAAACAATTATGGAAAACGAGAGATTGCTATTATCTTTGAAACAGAAATAAAACAGGAATCGATTACATGTTAGACTTTGTTCACTTACACGTACATACACAATACTCAATTCTTGACGGACAGGCATCAGTAAAGCGTCTGGTCGACAAGGCCATTGCCGACGGCATGAAGGGAATTGCCGTCACCGACCATGGCAACATGATGGCTATTAAAGAGTTCTACAACTATGTCAACAAGTTGAACAAGGGCAAGCAGGATAACGAAAAATTCAAGCCAATTATCGGATGCGAGGTGTATGTGGCCGAGCGCCGTCTTTTCAACAAGGAACTTAAGGAAGACACCCGAGGCAATCACCTTGTGCTGCTGGCAAAGAACAAGAAGGGTTATCACAACCTTATAAAGATTGTATCCAAGGCATGGACCGAAGGCTACTATTACACACCGCGTACCGACAAGGTGGAGCTTGAGAAGTACAGCGAGGGACTCATTGTCTGCTCGGCCTGTCTGGGTGGCGAGATACCCCAGCTCATAAGAGACGGAAAGATAAAAGAGGCCGAAGATGCCGTCAATTGGTACAAAAATATATTCAAGGATGACTACTATCTCGAACTTCAGCTACACAAGGCAACAGTAGAGCGCGCCAACCACGAAGTTTACGAGATACAGTTAGAGGTAAACAAGCATATAGTAGAGCTAAGCAAGAAGTGCGGTGTAAAGCTTATATGCAGCAACGACGTTCACTTTGTCGATGAGGAGAACGCCGAAGCACACGACCGTCTGATATGCCTCAGCACCGGCAAGGACCTTGACGATCCCAAGCGCATGCTCTACTCAAAGCAGGAGTGGATGAAGACAAAAGAGGAGATGGCAGCCGTTTTCGGTGACATCCCCGAAAGCCTTACAAACACTATTGAGATATGCGACAAGGTTGAATTCTATAGCATAGACAATGCCCCCATCATGCCCAACTTCGCAATTCCCGAAGAGTTCGGCACCGAAGAGGGCTATCGCCAGAAATACACCCACGAAGATCTGTTCAACGAATTTACACGCGACGAGAAAGGCAATGTAGTACTGTCGCAGGAAGAGGGCGAAAAGAAGATAAAGAAACTCGGAGGATATGACAAGCTCTATCGCATCAAGCTCGAAGGAGATTATCTGCGTAAGCTGACATACGACGGAGCGAAGAACTGCTACCCCGAGCCTTTCAGTCAGGAACTAACCGACCGTATCGACTTTGAACTTCATATCATGAAGACCATGGGTTTCCCCGGATACTTCCTCATTGTGCAAGACTTCATACGTGCAGCCCGCAAGGAACTGGGCGTAGCGGTAGGTCCCGGCCGTGGTTCTGCTGCAGGAAGCGTGGTTGCATACTGTCTTGAGATAACACGTGTAGACCCTATAAAATATGACCTGCTGTTCGAGCGTTTCCTTAACCCCGACCGTATATCACTCCCCGATATTGACGTGGACTTCGACGATGACGGACGAGGCGAGGTGTTGAAATGGGTAACCGACAAGTATGGTCAGGAGAAGGTTGCACACATCATCACATACGGTACCATGGCAACCAAGCTTGCCATAAAGGACGTAGCGCGTGTGCAAAAACTACCACTTGACGAATCGAACAAATTGTGCAAGGCAATCCCCGACCGTCTCCCCGACGGCAAGAAGATGAACCTTCCCAATGCCATAGCAGCAGTACCCGAGCTAAGGGAGGCTGAAGCATCACCTAACCCCATACTGCGCGATACTATAAAATTCGCCAAGATGCTCGAGGGCAACGTGCGCAATACCGGTGTACATGCCTGCGGTACAATCATCTGCCGCGACGATATCACCGACCACGTACCCGTAAGCATAGCCGAGGACAAGGAGACAGGCGAGAAGCTTCTGGTTACACAATACGAGGGTAGCGTCATCGAAGAGACAGGCCTTATCAAGATGGACTTCCTTGGGCTCAAGACCCTCTCAGTGATAAACGAGGCTCTTGCCAACATAAAGCAGAGTCTGGGTATTGATGTAGACATAGACAAGATTCCCATTGATGACAAACCTACATACGACCTCTATTGCAAGGGTAGTACAATTGGAACATTCCAGTTCGAGTCGCCGGGAATGCAGAAATATCTGCGCGAGCTGCAACCGAGTACATTCGAGGACCTTATAGCCATGAACGCCCTCTACCGTCCCGGCCCTATGGACTATATCCCCGACTTCATCCAGCGCAAGCACAATCCCGAACTGGTGAAGTACGACCTCCCCTGCATGGAGAAGTACCTTAAAGACACCTATGGAATCACAGTTTACCAAGAGCAGGTGATGCTTTTGTCGCGTCTGCTTGCCAACTTTACACGAGGCGAGAGTGATACTCTGCGTAAGGCAATGGGTAAAAAACTGAAAGACAAGCTGGACGAGTTGAAGCCGAAATTCATAAAGGGAGGACAGGCAAACGGACATCCAGCCGAGACTCTCGAAAAGATATGGGCCGATTGGGAGAAGTTTGCATCGTATGCGTTCAACAAATCGCATGCGACATGCTACTCATGGGTTGCATATCAGACAGCATACCTCAAAGCGAACTACCCTTCACAATATATGGCAGGAGCACTCAGCCGCAACCTATCGAACATAACCGAAATCACCAAGCTCATGCAGGAGTGTACAAGCATGGGCATCAAGGTTATGGGTCCCGATGTGAATGAGTCGCGCCGCAAGTTCAGCGTAAACAGCCACGGACACATCCGTTTCGGACTATGCGCAATAAAGGGCGTAGGAGAGAACGCAGTACAGAGCATTATAGACGAGAGAGAGGCCAATGGCCCCTTCAAGAGCATCTTCGACCTTGTTGAGCGTGTTAACCTTACAGCATGCAACCGCAAGAACCTTGAATGCCTGGCAGCATCGGGCGCATTCGATGAATTCCCCGACCACATTGAGCGTGAACAGTATCTGGGAGTCAACAGTAAAGGCGAACAGTTCCTCGAGGCTCTTGTGAAATATGGAAACCGCTACCAGATAGACAAGAACATGGCACAGGTTTCACTGTTCGGAGAGCAAGGAATGGCAGAAATACCACACCCGGAGATTCCCGAGGGAGGCAACTGGAGCACATTGGAGCGTCTGAACCGCGAGCGCGAGCTTGTAGGAATATACCTGTCGGCGCACCCTCTCGATGAGTATGCCGTAATACTGAACGAGTTCTGCAACACCAAAGCCGAAGAGTTTGCCAACATCGACAACATAAAGAACAGAAAGGTTACATTCGGTGGAATTGTAAGCGAACCGCCGCGTGTAGGACAGACAAAGAAGGGCAACCCCTACGGAATTGTAAAGATTGAGGACTTCACCGGCACAGCAGAGTTCCCATTCTTTGGAGACGATTGGATACAGAAACAGTACTACTTTGCACAAGGAACATTCCTTTATATAACAGGCAGCTGCAAGCCAAAGAAATGGAAGCCCGAAGAACTTGAATTCGTAATAGGCGACATCCAGTTGCTACCCGAGGTCAAAAACAAGATAATAAAGAGCATCACTCTGACATTCGATGTAATGAACTTCACACAAGAGGCCCTCGAATATCTTATAGAGTATGCCGAGAAACATCCCGGTGAATGCAAGTTGCAGTTCTGCATAAAGGATATTGAAAACGAATTCTCGTTAGAACTGGTATCCAAGAAATACAGCATTGCAATAGACCAGCAATTTATAGATTACATAAAATCAACACCAAGCATAGAATATAAACTTAATTAATAACCATAAAATTTTAGAATCATGGAAGTAATTGTAACCGACAACAACGCAAAGGAATTCTTTGCATCAGAGTTACCTATCGTTATCGATTTCAGCGCAACATGGTGCGGTCCCTGCCGTCAGCTTGCCCCCGTTATCGATGAACTGGCCAAGGAGTACGACGGACGTATTCTCGTAGGCAAATGCGACATCGAGGATGCTGTTGAGACAACCGACGAATACAATATCCGCAACGTACCCACTGTTCTCTTCATAAAGAACGGCCAAGTGGTAAACAAGTTCGTAGGCTCAAAGTCAAAAGCCGACGTTCAGAAATATTTCGAGGACCTTCTCGCTTAACAATCAAGGAGTATGCAAAGCGACGAGTTTGCAATGGACGATCTCGATGACGAGAAGACCATACAATATATACGCGAGCGTCTGCCCCAAGAGTTGAAAGAGAAGTTCAGCGACGACGAATTCTACTATTTCCTCGACACGATATACGACTACTATGACAAGAGTGGCATACTCGACAGCAACGACGAGTACATTGACATTGACATAGAGAAAATAGCAGAATTTGTGGCAAAGGAGGCCAAGAAGAACAAGATAGGCGAATATGACCCACAAGAGCTATACTTTATCATCGAAGGAGAATTGGCTTACAATGGTGTTATAGACGAAGAATAACAATAAAAGAGGTGAAATTAATTTCACCTCTTTTATTGTATACAATATACCGGCATCGGCATTCTTCCTCTTCTCACATATAAATGACTTCACTCCTGTAGGCTTCAATTACAGGATTATCGGTTCCAACCCAATCGAGAACAATAATCTCATTGGAACCCTTTTTGAGCCAACATCCCGGCATATACAGACTCTGCACAGAACTGTTGCCATAGTAACGACCGAGCGAATGACCATTCACCCACACCTCGCCACGCCCCCATGCACCCATATAGAGATAAGAGTCGTGGCACTCGGAAACATCGAACAGGAAGCGGAAACAACCCGGCTCATTAAGCCTTATATCGTCTGTATAGGAGAGCGAAGCTACCCTGTCGTATTGTGACGGAAAAGAATAATTGTACCATTTGTCGAGAACAATTTTCTCACCCGAAACATTGCTTAGAGTAACACCCCCCGTGATACCTTTACAATCCTTTATGTGCGGCAGCCTGCCGGCTGCATCTACAAGGATAGACAAACGCGCTCCACTCTTCAGTGCAGGCATACGGAAGGAGGCCACAGAATCGTTACGCGAGAAAGAGCATAGGTAGGTTTCATCAATATATACACGGGCATAATCGTGAAGGCCATCAATTGAGAGAAAAGCATCCTCGCAATCACAAGGTATGTATGCAGAGTAGCATATAGCTCCGTAACCAAAGCCACACTATTCAAATGTCAAGGGCACGGCACTCTCTATCGGCTTTGGCATAGTAGCAAAGAGCGAAGAGAATCCTTCGGCTGACACCACCGGCAGCATCATCAATCTGTTACTTTGCGATTTTGTCTCCATATCGGACATTTGCGTGACATTGCGTTTGAGAAGTTCGGACAGACGTCGGGCCTCATCGCCTCTGTAACCGGCACGGCTGAGCACTGCACCTTCGCCTATCAACGCCGCATAGGGGAGGAACTTGCCATCAACCACCGCAGCACCTGCCTGATGACCATAAAAAGCGGCATCAGCAACATTCCTGAGAAGCAGCGAGCCATTCGCCTCAAAGACCTCGAACGCGCGCATATATCTGCGATTGTAATCGTACACATCCATTGCCACACCCGACACATCCTTTGTCGTATTATTGATATCGTTACATATAACCGGAAAATCGTGGTTTACCTTCTTTACACCCGAAAACGAACGCATGGCATTCTCGCGTTCATCAGCAACCAAAGCAGGCAACACCCCCGAAGGAATCTTCAGGAGATTCTCTTTTGACACCGACAACGTAAACAGCGAGTTATCGAAACCCGCAACACGGAGCGAATCGTACAATGCAGCAAAATACCCCTTTACGTTACCATTCAGATAATAGGGTTCCTCTATATTTACAAATGCAATAGGCCCGCCACTGCCAAGCTGCATACCAGAGAGTTCAGCAGCCAATGCCCTGAAGTAGCGGCCTACCCTATCCATAAAAGATTGTTGAAGAGTGCGCACCCTGATATTCTTGTTCTCGAGCAACCACCATGGCATCCCGCCGAAATCCATTCTCTTGTCTATAAACGGACCTACATGCAGCCACACCAAAAGACCATTATCAGCCGCAATATCGCACAACAGCCTCACATCATTCTCTTCTTCAAAATTGAAGGAGCCCTCTTTGGGTTCGTGCAACATCCATGGCAGACGCAGCATGACGGTATTAGCACCCATCTCCTTGACATGCCCGATGGTACGCTCCCAATAGCTGCGCGGAATGCCGTAATATGGAAAATCGACAGCCCCCACGACAAATACAGAACTGTCGAGCAGGAACAGACCACTGTCATAAGCAATGCAATGAGCCTCTTTTTTACCATTGTCGCACCCCATCATAAGGGGTGCGAACAATAATAGATATAACAAAAACCTGTATAGTCTTTGCGGATGGCGCATAACAAACGGTATTCTATCAAAGCAATCTTACGAACATCTCTATAGCCTGATATTCGGGCAATCCTATCTTGTCGAAGAGACGGGCTGTACCCTGCATGCGGTCCTCGGCTCTTTGCCAGAATTCACGTGAATCCTCGCCGGGGAACGGTACAATATCCTTCTGCGACAAGTGGCGGAAGATAGAGTGACGCTTGCGAATCATCTCCTCGGGGCTCAAAGGCACAGCCATATCTGCTACAGCCAAATCCCACTCCTGCCATGCGCCGCGGTAGAGCCATATATGGCACTCCTTAGCCCAATCATCGTCCTTAACCTCTTCGAAGGCACGCAGAACAGCCTCAATACATACGCGGTGTGTACCATGAGGGTCGGTGAGGTCGCCTGCAGCATAAATCTGATGGGGTTTTACCTTTCTAAGGAACTCTTTGGTAATCTCAATATCCGCATCGCTCAACAGACCCTTCTTGATACCGCCGGTCTCATAGAACGGCAAGTTGAGGAAGTGCGCATTCGTACGGTCGTTAAGTCCAATAGAACGGCAAGCCGCACGAGCCTCGGCACGACGTATTGCACCCTTGAAGCGCAACAGTTCTGCCGGTTCGGGAACGCTGGGAATTTTCGATGCAATAATCTCGCGGATCTCGTCAAACAAGTCTCCCATATGTCCTATGCCCATCTCGCGCGCAGTATCAATATTCTGCAGCACAACATCATCGTTCACAGCCACATTTCCCGAAGTCTGATAAGCAACATGCACATCGTGCCCCTGCTCAATAAGACGGTTGAATGTTCCACCCATTGAGATAACATCGTCGTCGGGGTGGGGAGAGAAGATTGCCACTCTCTTGGGATAAGGAGCAGATGAAACCGGACGTGTAGAATCATCGGCATTGGGTTTGCCTCCGGGCCATCCCGAAATTATATGCTGAACATCATTGAATACGCTGATATTTATCTGGTCGTATGTATTTACTCTATCAAGCAAATCTGAAAGCGAGTTGCTTATATAATCCTGATATGTAAGTTTGAGGATAGGCTTATTAACCACACCGCAAAGCCAAAGGACAGCCTTACGGATGAGTTTTGTTGTCCACTCGGCAGGAGGCGAAATGAGCCATGGTTCCTTAACACGTGTAAGCTCCTGCGCAGCAGCCTCATCTATTACAATCTGCACATCGGGGTGCATCTGAAGACTTGTTGCGGGATAATTCTCATTCATATCGCCCTCGATAAGATTACGTGCAATGGCAGCCTTGTTTTCACCCCACATCATAAGCACTATCTTCTTGGCACTGCGTATTGTCTCAAGACCCATTGTTATGGCCATCTTGGGCACATCGTTTGGATTAGAGAAGAACTGGAACTGTGTCTTGCGGCTGTTATGTGTAAGCTGCACCACACGAGTGGTAGATTTAACGTAACTACCCGGCTCGTTAAAGCCAATTTGACCAAGCTCACCTACACCCATTATCATAAGGTCAATGTTACCGCGCACTTTCTGCTCATACTCCTTACAATACTCACGCACATTCTCTGAAGGTACTGTACCATCGGGGAAATGCACATTAGAGGGGTCAATATCGACATAATTCAAAAATTCGTTGTATACACGATGATTACGGCTCTGAGGATTCTCGGGAGTCATCGGATAAAACTCATCAAGGCTATATACCTCGACATTCTTGAAACTGACCTCACCGGCCTTGTAACGTTTTACCAACTCGGAATATAATCCGAGCGGTGTGCGTCCTGTAGACAATCCCAAAACAAATTTCTTGTCTCCTGCATGGCTGTTTATTGCAGAAACTACTATATCAGCAGCTTTCTTTGCGCCCTCTGAAGGATTCTCACATACATAAGTGGGAAGCTTCTCGAATTTACAGATACTCTCGATTGATGCCAAAACCGGCAGTTCGCCAATTTTTGGAAGTACAAAATTAGGATTCATATTAATTTACATTATTATATTTAACATTATTATCTGTTCCACTGCATTACCAAAGAGGCCGGTTGCCCCTTGTCAAGCAGTGTCTTCATATATCTCATATAGGGGTCGCTGTGACGGAAAAACATTTTATATCCCTCACACAACACATTTTTATAAGGTTCGCCATTTGTGGCATAGCCGAAACGATGCTTGGGACACTCGCCCCGGCACAGGAAATAGTAGTTGCATCGTTTGCACTCCATTGGCAGCGCCTCGCGCTTGTCGCGACCAAAGGCCTGCTGTTCATCGCTTTTATACATATCTGCAAGAGAGCCGCGCATTATATTGCCCAAACGATACTCGGGATAGACAAAATGGTCACACGAATATACATCACCATTATGTTCAACCACAAGACCATCGCCACAAGTCTCGCACAACGAGCAGAGACCGGGCTGCACACCACACCAATTGGCAAGGGTAGCCTCGAACAACTGCACATAATGTCTGCCGACATCGTACTCGACCCATTCATCGAATATTTCGCACATAAAAGCTCCATATCCGTTTGCTGATACAGACCATTCGGCCTCAACAGCATCCTCTTCGTCGGGCGACACTATCAGCGGGCGCTTACCCTCGGCCTGTCTGTCTCGAACATACTCTACCACCGGCAAAAACTGTGTAAAGTCACCCAATGAACGCAGGAATTTATATACCTCAAGACCACGGCCTTCACTACGTCTGTTCACCGTTGCCATAAGATTGTAGTCGACACCGCAGCGGGCCATAAGCTCTACAGCCTTCACTACCTTTACAAAGGTTGCAGCACCACCACAGTCGCGACGGTAGGCATCGTGTATATCCTGTGGACCATCAAGAGAGATTCCTATAAGGAAGTTATTGTCGCGGAAAAGAGCGCACCACTCCTCGTTCAACAGCAGACCGTTTGTTTGCAGAGTATTCTCAATCTCTTTGTCGCCACGATATTTCCGCTGCAGTTCCATCGCCTTTTTGAAGAACTGCATGCCGGCCATCAACGGCTCACCGCCATGCCAGCAGAATGTCACCTGTTTCTGCGCTACAGATGAAAGATATTGTTTTATATACTCCTCGAGCAACTCCTCACTCATGCGTGGCATAGAGCCACTATAAATCTCGGCTTTGTCACGATAGTAACAATAGTTACAGTCGAGGTTGCATGCAGCACCCACAGGCTTCACCATTGTGGCAAACTGCGGTGCCCTTCTCATCTTGGCAACATCAGTCAGACTGTAATTGTTCCTTTTGTTACTCTTCATATACAAATGATCCGTTATTACTATTTACATATTGGAGTACTGTTCCTCGCCATATTTCACCTGAAGTTCAAGAAGTATTTTTCTTAGGCTGTCGGTCAACTCTTCGTAACCATCCTGTCCATAGATATTGTTAAGTTCCATCGGGTCGGTCTCAAGGTCGAACAACTCCCAACTGCCTTCGAGTTTTCTATCAGCGTCCTCTGCCACATCGCATATCCTTATAAGTTTGTAACGTTCGGTGCGCACACCAAAATGGGGGCGTACAGAATGTTCATCCGGGAACTCATAATAATGATAGTAAAGTCCTTTTCTTCCCGAGTTCCATTCATCACCTTTAAGCAAAGGCAGCAACGATACACCATGAATATCCTCTGGTATCTCAATACCGGCTGCCTCGAGGATAGTAGGAGCATAGTCTATATTCTGTACCAATTGGGGGATATCACCCTTTACTCCGCCCGGCAAGCGCATCAACAATGGGGTACGGAACGACTCCTCGTACATGAAACGCTTGTCGAACCAGCCATGTTCACCCATGTAGAATCCCTGATCGGATGTGTAGACAATGAGTGTATTGTCCATCAGCCCCTCTGCTTCAAGATAATCGAGAACGCGGCCTATATTACGGTCGACTGATGCTATTACGCGAAGATAGTCGCGCATATATTGTCTGAATTTCCATTTATCGAGTTCTTCTCCTGTAGGGTTCTGCTTTTTGAACTCGGCTATCACTCTATCATAATGCGCATCCCACGCCCTCTTCTGTTCGGGATTCATGCGACTGTACATCATGCGGCCGGCTCTTTCAAGGTCGGGACGGCTGTGTATAAGACTATCCTTATCGGCAAGTTTCAAATCGTACACAAGGTCCATATCCTTGGATATTGACATGTGCTGTGTCTTTGCAGCTATTCGCCCCTCGTAATTATCGTAGAATGTAACCGGCAGTTCAAACTCCGTGTCGCTAAAGAGGTCGAAATCGCAGGTATCGGGCATCCATGTACGATGCGGTGCCTTGTGATGCAGCAACAGGCAGAAAGGCTTATCTGCACTGCGGCCATTCTCGAGCCAATCGAGAGCCAAGTCAGTAGTCACGTTTGTAGCATATCCTTCGCGCTGCACCCTTTCGCCATTACGTATAAACACGGGATTGTAATAGTCGCCTTGTCCTATAAGGATATCCCAATGGTTGAAACCGGTGGGTTCCGATGTAAGATGCCACTTTCCTATTACTGCAGTTTCGTATCCATGCGCCTGCAACAGTTTGGGATAGGTCTGTTGTGAGCCATCAAACGACGACTTATTATCGGTGAATCCGTTAGCGCTACTATGTTTGCCGGTGAGCATACAGGCGCGGCTTGGGCCGCTTATTGAGTTGGCCACGAAACTGTTTGTAAACCTCACTCCATCGGCTGCTATACGGTCGATATTCGGAGTATTTATGTAACGGCAGTCATATGCACTGATAGTCTGATACGAGTGGTCGTCACACATTATATAGAGGATGTTCATAGGTTTCTCCTCCTGTGCCTTCTCACACGATGCAAACGGCATAATTGCAACACCTGCCAACGATAGGCAAGCAATCTTTCTCACGCTTTTAAGATTGTCCCCTTTACTATACATAATCATATATCTTTCGTATCTGCAAAAATATCATAATTCGTCAGAAATACACTCTTTTACAAGATATATTTTCATTAAAAAATTAAAAAAAGAGACAAACAGACAATACAATAATGGAGCAGCACAGAATTCTGTGCTGCTCCA
>JAEIGA010008523.1_pt1 | contig 15547 bp, 14 predicted proteins | sample 9270691 | NCBI WGS metagenome assembly JAEIGA01 (sample SAMN17057246, study PRJNA624740) | gut metagenome | biome: biome; isolation source: fecal sample | host: Bos grunniens | place: China: Xizang | collected 2019
AAATTAAAGGAAAGGAGTCCACAGATTATGGCAGACTATAACAAAATCAGAAATCAGCTCTTCAAAGAAATTGAAGAGGAAAAGGGCTTTTCCTTCAAAAAGCTTGTAAAGATTATTAAGCTTAACGCTCTTTACAACGAAGGTATATAAATACACCTTCCCTTTTCGCTATTAACTTAAGAGACAATTATATCTCCCCTATTAAGCGCAGAAATAATCCTCTTAAGTTTATATAAATAGTTTCATAAAGCCAAAACAGATACCGCCTTTTTAAGGCGGTATCTGTTTTTTAGGTTTATTTTTGCTATTTTAACTATTTTTTATTATTATATTTGTTTTTTATATACATTGAATTGCATTACCTTTTATTCTATAATTATCTTATACTTTTAAAAATAGGAGTTAATTTTATGGATTGTATTTTTTGTAAAATTGCAAATGGCGAAATTCCGGCAACAAAGGTTTATGAGGATGATACCGTTGTTGCTTTCAACGACCTTGAGCCTCAGGCACCTACACACATTCTCGTTATTCCTAAGCAGCACATCACCTCTGCTGCAGATATTACAGAACATAACAGCGGCGTAATTGCTCATATTTTTGAGGTTATCGCAAAGCTTTCAAAAGATTTAAATATGACTGATGGCTTCCGCGTTGTTAACAACTGCGGAGATAGTGCCGGTCAGACTGTTAAACACATTCACTTCCACCTTCTTTCAGGCAGAAGCTTCACCTGGCCTGCAGGTTAATTTATTTTAAGGTAAAAAGCAATGAAAAGACCAATGCTCGTTATAGGCATAGCCACCGCAGTTTCATGCGCTCTTCTTGTTTCAGTGAAGAGCGGTGTGGTTGCTTTACCTATATTCAGTGCATTGGCCTTATTTTTATTTTTTATTACAAAAAAAGATTGGAAAAAGTATATTGTTTTTCCTACCATTTGTTTAACAATCCTTTTGACCTTCACATCTTTTGCATCCTACAACAAAACAAGGGTTGTACCGCTTACACAACATCATAATACATATCAAGATATATGCGGCAAAGTTATTACCACCCCTAAAATCAAAAACGGATATTTAATTTTCACAATTAAAACAGATAAAATCAATATCCACAAAACAAACACAAAAATTAATATTTCTATTCCGTACGATAATTTAAATGCACCTGAGCTTTTTGATTACATATCCATCAGCAACGCAAACCTTAAAATAGATAAAAACGAAGACTATAACTATGACTTTTACGGTTTTTCTGACAGTGTTATTTTAAATGTAACTGGAGATTATTCAGAGCTTTTATGGGAATGCGAAAAAACACCATACTATTACTGCCTGAAATTAAAAGAATTTATTTCAGATAGAATCAATTTATATATGGCAGAAGACAACGGTGCACTTCTGAAAGGCATGCTTTTTGGCGATAAGGCGGATTTAAGCTCCGAAACGACGCGAAACTTTCGTAATAGTGGCATTTCTCATCTTTTAGCTGTTTCGGGCTTACACACCTCATTATGGTGCGGTCTTTTAATTGCGCTTCTATCATTTTTCAAGGTTCCTGAAAAAGCTCGAAACATAATATGCATCATATTTCTATTCTTATTCTGTATTATTTCTGCCTTCACTCCCTCAGTTATGAGAGCCTCTCTTATGATGGGTGTTACACTTATTGCGCCATTTTTCAAACGTACTCCCGATAGCTTCAACTCTCTGGGATTAGCGGTTACTCTTTTACTCCTATCTAACCCATACACCGTTCTGAATATTAGCTTTCAACTTTCCGCTATGTCCACAGCAGGTGTACTTGTAGCCGTTTCATATAGAGAAAAAATAAATAAACTAATAAGAAAAATACATATTCTTCGCATCAGACTTTCAGCAGATTCGCTTATAACTTCCCTTCTTATAAGCCTCTTTGCAGGCGTTTTTACAATGCCCGTGTGCGCATACCATTTCGGCTTACTAAGCATTGTAGCACCATTAAGTAATATTCTTTGTATACAACTTTCCTTTTATGGTATGCTCTGCGGTATTATATCTGTAATATTTTCCTTCCTCCCATTCCTTAAAGATTTTAATATTCTTTTATTTTCGATAACCGAATTTATATTAGATATTATAAAAGAATTATCAAGCACACTCTCTTCATTCACCTATAGCACCGTGCCTTTGTATAAAGAAACTGTTTTAGCCGGATGTTTCCTTTTCTCAATTATATTTTTAACAGGCTTGTTATATAGCAAAAGAAAAAGCAATAAAAACATATTAAAAGTCTTCGCCGTTATTGGTGTTATAGCACTGATTCTCCCATCATTTATTCCTGTTTTATCTCCATCCCACCGCAACTCAATCACCATCGCAGACTGTGGAAAAGGAATGCAGATTGTTGTAAGGTCCGGTCTTGATTACGCATATATAGAAAACACTACTGATTCACTTAATAAAAACACATATAGCGCCCTTCCGAAGGCTACCTGCGAAAAACTCCAATATTATGTGCCCAACTATTTAAGCAAATGCTCAATATTCAATATATCTCATATTGAGAAAAGCTATAGTCCTCAAAACGTATTCCTACCACCTGAGGTCAGAGAAACTGCAATAAAATATAATATCTCTGTGCCCGAAAACGCTTTGCAGAAAACATCTGCATCTTTCTCGTTATCAGACGAAATAAGTGTAGAAATCGTTGACACAACAGGTATAAAATATGCTATAATAAAAGGTAGAGAAAAAGTGGCTTTCATTCACCTTTATGGCGATACAGATTTCAGTAAATATATTGACGACAGTTCTTGTAACATCGCAATATATAACGGTACCATACCAACTAAAATCCCAGAAAACGCAGAAACTGTTATTATCAGTACAGACAGTAATTATAATTTTGCAAAAGCCTCCACTTTGGATGCACTATGCGATAAACTTTATATAACCGCAAAGCACGGCTCTGTGAAAATACTTTTATAAGGAGACACCATGGCTCAATTCAATGAAGAAGCATTAAAAAAGCAGATTAAATCAGGCGACTTCTCTCGTATTTATTTTATTTACGGCAATGAGGGTTACCTGAAGCAACATTATGCCAATTTAATTTGTGATAAAACTGTTTCTAAAGATTTTGCCGATTTCAACCTCAAAAAGCTAGACGGCAAAGAAACCTCTCTTAATGAAATATATGATTGTATCTCATCATTCCCTATGATGAGCGATTTCACATGCACACTCGTAAAGGATTTCCCTCTCAATACATTCATAGGAGACAGAGGTAAAGTTGACGGCGAGTTCCAGACCGTTATCTCCGATATACCTGAAAGCTCTGTGCTTGTTTTCTGGATGGACACTATTGACGTAGACGAAAAAAACAGCAAATGGGCAAAGGTTATTAAAATAATTGATGAAATCGGTATATGTGCCGCAATAGATAAGCGCACTCGTTCCGCTTTGGAAAAGCTTCTTATTGCATCTGCGCAGAAAAAAGACTGTTCTCTTTCACGTGATTGTGCCGCATATATCGTCAGCCTTGTAGGCGAAGATATGGCTACTTTGCAGAACGAGCTTCATAAAGTTTGCGCCTATGTTGGTTCAGGCGAAATCACAAAAAAAGATATAGATAAAACAGTTATAGTTTCTGTTGAAGCAAAAATCTTCCAACTTTCACGAATGGTATGCAGAGGTGAGGCTGACAACGCCTATGAAAATCTTCAGAACCTTTTCAAGCTCCGTGAAGAGCCTGTAGTAATACTCAGCGTGCTTTCAAAATCTTTTGTTGACATGTACAGGGTAAAGGCTACAAAAGAGGCAGGCGTTCCATACTCAAAATTAGGTGAGATATTCGCTCCTAATATATACAAAACAAAAATGTTCACCCTTGATAACGCTGCAAACGACGCCGCTCGTTTTACTGTTACTCAGTTAAAATCTGCTCTCGATATTCTTTCAGACGCAGACAGACGCCTCAAATCAACGGGAGAAGATAGTAAAATAGTTTTAGAAGAAACAATTTTAAGGTTGTTAAGATTATAATGATTAAAATAGATAGGGTTGTAATAGTTGAAGGAAAGTATGATAAAATCAAACTTTCTTCTATTTTAGATGCCGTTATCATTGAAACCGACGGCTTCGGTATTTTCAACGATAAAGAAAAACAAATGCTTATACGTAAACTAGCAGAAACGAAAGGTCTCCTTATTCTTACAGACAGCGATTCTGCAGGCTTTAAAATCCGTTCATTCATTCGCGGAATGGTGCCGCAAAGCCAGATTATCAATGCCTATATACCTGATATTTTCGGTAAAGAAAAACGCAAAACAGAGGCTTCTAAGGAAGGCAAATTAGGCGTTGAAGGCGTAAGGCCTGAAATTATAACCGATGCTCTTGAGAAAGCCGGCGTTTTCTGCGAAACTGTAGAGTTTTCCGAAAGACGTCAGATAACAAAACTTGATTTGTATGAAGATGGACTTACAGGTAAAGAAAACAGTGATGCTTTACGAAAAAAGCTTTTGAAATATCTTGATTTACCTGAAAGGCTTACAGCCAACGCACTTTTGCAGGTATTAAATACTTTTTTAACCTTTGAAGAATATAAAAACGCAGTTGAGGAAGTAAAAAATGGTTAATAAAAATGATGAATTCAAATTAAATATAACCGGCTACACCTCAGAAGGCGGTGGCGTTGGCAAGTATGACGGACAAGCAATATTTGTAGAAAATGTTGCAATTGGTGACGAAATACTCTGCCATATCATAAAAGCGAAAAAGAGCTATGCCATAGGCAAAGCCCTTAAAATATTAAAACCATCTAAAAACCGCATTAACCCTGAATGTGAAGCTTTCAGAATGTGCGGCGGTTGCTCATATGCCCATATTACTTACGACGAGGAATTAAACCTGAAAGCTCAGAAGGTCAAAGACGCCTTTGAGAGAATCGGCGGCATATCCCCCGATTTTAAAGATATTATTCCTTCTCCTGCAATAACACGCTATAGAAACAAGGCACAGTACCCTGTAAAACGAGAAAACGGCATTTTGAATATTGGTTTCTATGCCAAAAAAAGCCACCGTGTTATTGATGGCGGTGATTGCCTTTTACAACCCGAGGAATTCACCACAATTACAGAGATTTTCAGAAAATGGATTAATGAGAATTCTATTACTGTTTATAACGAACAAATCGGTAAAGGTCTTGTACGCCACATATATTTTCGCAAAGCGTTTGCAACCGGTGAAATTATGGTATGCGTTGTAATAAACGGCGCAACCCTTCCCTATCAGGATAGTCTCATTGAGTTATTACGAGCGGTTAATGGCTTTAAAACCCTTGTAGTGAATATAAACCGCGATAACACCAATGTAGTCCTCGGAACCCAATGCGAAACTATTTTGGGTGATGGATATATAACCGACATTTTATGCGGTGTTAAAATCAAATTATCCCCATTATCCTTCTATCAGGTAAATCACGACGGTGCTCAGCTTCTTTATGAAAAGGCTATCCAATACGCAAATCTCACAGGAAAAGAGGATATTTTAGATTTGTATTGTGGCACAGGCACAATCGGTCTTACAATGGCAAACAAGGTTAATTCTCTTATTGGTGTAGAAATAATTCCTGAAGCAATTGAGGATGCTAAAGTCAATGCTCAAATCAACAACATTACAAACGCTCGTTTTATTTGCGGTGATGCCACCCTTGCAGCAGAAAAGCTACAGGAAGAAGGAATAAAACCGCAAGTAACCATTCTTGATCCACCTCGAAAAGGGTGTGCAGAAGAGCTTTTAAAAACAGTTTCGGAAATAGCACCTGAAAGAATTGTGTACGTTTCCTGCGATCCTGCAACACTTGCACGCGACGCCCAAAGATTAGAAAACCTTGGGTATAAAGCATTAGAAGTTACACCTGTTGATATGTTCCCCAGAACAGCCCATGTGGAAAGTGTGTGTCTTTTTCAACGAACAACAACATAAACGGTTTTAATTTCTACAAAGCTATATCTCTATAAATAATCAAAACCTCCGTTTCAAAATTGAAACGGAGGTTAATTTTTCTGTTTTATTTTTTTCTGTGATGGTGTCTTCTGCTTCTTGAGCCACTTCCGTAATAGTAACTGCTGTTACGACTGCCATAGTAGTATGATGAGCCATAGTAGCTACCGTATCTGCCCGAGAAATATCCACCGGCCTTGGCATTACTCATTCTAAGTGTACCCGTACCTGCACGGTTGTAAATACAACCAAGGATATCTGCCTTTGTAGTCATAATATCGCTAAGAGCAAACTCAATTTGACGAAGAGCAACTCTTTCTTCTGCAGTAACAAAAATCATTGTATCTGTATAGTTAGCAATAATAGCAGCATCAGCAACAACACCTGCAGGAGGGCAGTCTATAATAACATAGTCAAAGTTAGCTTTTGCAGTTTCAACAATCTTGGCCATACCTGCAGAAGCAAGAGTTTCTGATGGGTCAGAAACCGCTGATGAAGCAACAAGAAGATAAAGATTGTATCTCTCGATATACTTAACAGATTCTTCAAAACTCTTGTTACCGTTAACTATATCGTAAACGCCTTTTTCTCCCTCAAGAGAAATGCCAAGGGTTTTACATACTGCAGGCTTTCTCAAGTCAGCATCTATAAGGAGAACTGATTTACCGCTCTTTGCAAGCGAAAGTGCAATATTTGTTGAGCAAGTTGTTTTACCTTCGCTTTCAGTAGAACTTGTAACAGCAAATGCGGTATAACCTTTTTTGTGATGAGCATTTTCAATTTTAGTTCTTATAAGCTTAAAGGTTTCGATAAATGGAAGACCAACGTTTTTATCCGTAATAAGAAGTCGTGTGCGGTCATTTTTATTCTTTGTTTTTATATCAGAAACTGTTGCAAGAATATCAATATTGAAGTTATTCTTGATATCCTCTGTTGAAAGAAGTTTATTCTGAATCTTATCTGTAACGAGAATAATTACAACAGCAAGAGCAGCGCCGAGAATCAAACCAATCGCAGTGTAAATAAGTGTAGAAGAGTCGGAAGCAAGAACTGCCTGTGTAGCACTATCTGCAACGGTAAAGTTAGCGGTTGGGAAAGCATCTTTAACAATATCAAGATAAACACTCTGAATAGCAATTGCAACTGCATAAGCCGTCTCTTTATCTGTGCTATTCACCTGAACATTAATAAGAGTTGTATCCTGACCGATATCAACGCCAATCATACCTCTTATTTCTTCTTTAGAAAACTCTAAACCTGTTGTATTCTTAACAGTTTCCTGAATCTTGGTAACAAAGTCATTACCTGTTAAAAGAAGTACCTTAAAGTTGTTTGCAAGGTAAGTTGAAGCCTGAGCATCACTAGCTGTAACATACTGAGCAGCTGCACCGGCAATCTCTCTATCCTTATTAGATACATTAAGAATTATTGTTGATGTATAGCTTTCAGTGTATGTAAGTTTTGCAATAGCAAAGCCGGACACAGAAAAAACAACAACAAAAATAAATATAAGCCACCATTTAGAGATAAGTTGGCGCATTAATTTGAATATAAATTCAAGGCCAATTTCTTCATCATTGGTTCTTTTTTCTTCGTAAGCCATTTGAATTCTCCTTTGACATATCATATATAGTATATAATATCACATTAATAAATCAACTACAATAGTTTTTCAAAAAATTAAAGTCCATTTTTCTTCATAAATTCTGCAAATATATTTTTATCTTCTTCAGATACAGCCTTTACACTTTCAAGCTCTGATTTGTAGTCTTTTTTTGAAAAAATAGTTGTTATTATACGTACAATCCATATAAGCGGCAGCAAAAATGGAGCTTTTTTTAGAATTGGGTATCTATCTTTAACCTTTTCTCTTTTAGGAAAAACCCTTGCAAAAACAAAATCAGATTTTTTATTTCCATAATCACCTTTCAGGATTCCACCAAGATAGTGATTGGTTTGATTACCAAAAACGCCACTCAACAAAACAAACTCTGCCATCTGTTCAACATCATCATTCCCGTCATAATCTCCAAACCAATACTCGCATAAAGCATCCATTTTATCATTAAAAACGCTCAAACCTGTAGCTGTTAAACCCTCTCTAAGAAGTTGGGGATTACATAAAGGCTTTAGTGCCATTTTCAGGTAATAGTGGTCAAGAATGTTTCTGATGCCTGTTCCTGCAGTTTCAAAATGGTGAGCAGAATGAGATAATATATAGACATAAAAATCCTCATTAGTCATATTGAGTTCCCAAGAATCTTCTTCAGCCACCAAACGCGAAAATGCACCTTTGTAATATTCATAGCCCTTATCATAATCATATTTAAGTTCTTTGTGTATTTCCACATTTAAAAAGGGCTTTTTAATATAACCTACATCTTTATCATCAGCAAATGTACTTTTTTCATAGCCACGTTGTTCAAGAATTTTTTGAGCATCCGAAACGCGGGATTTCTCTACCCACACATCCATATCAAGCGAAAATCTTTGCTCTGGGTTAGGATAAAATCTTGAAAGTTTATATCCTTTAAGGAAACAAAATTTTATACCATTCTCATTAAAAATTTGAGAGAGTTTTTCCCTTTCTTTGTTTTGCGTTTCATAGCGCATAGAAACTTTAAAAAGTTCTTTTTTAAAGTTGGCTTTCACCTCGTCAGGCACAAACTCACAGCCCACAATTGTTTCTGCAACAAGTGGTGAAACGCGATGCTTATCAGAAAGCATATAAAGCTTGTTAAAATCAACATCAGCAGGCAACGAATAATCGCTACCTGCTATATTCGCTTTTAAAATATCTATAATAACATTACCTACGGAAAGTATTTCCTTTGTTGATTGTTGATTTTCACTCATTTTATTAACCTGCTCAAATTATATCTCAAACGTCTTAACGGATATCTTATACTCACATTTTTAATATATTTCTCCTTATGTTTCAGATACTCCGGTTCATTCACACCAATCAGTTTACCATTTATATTCATTTCGCATACAACCCCGATAATATTTTTATCGGTTATTCCGTATTCCAAAATAAATTGATTATCACCGCAAAGAATATATCCATAATCATCCTTGCCCACAATTCTATGGAGAACGAACTGGCCATTCAATCTTCTATAAAGAGGTATATCGCCAACTTCCAAAGGGAATTCAGGCTTTTTTATAAACACAAAATCACGCTTTTCATAAAAAAGCGGATTCATACTTGTGCCCGTAATTGGTATTTTAAACGTAGCCCCCCTCTCGAACGCTTCCTCAATAAAAGGTAGAAGGGAACTCAAAGATATTTTCTCGTTTTTCATCATATTAAACGCTATGAATTACTCAACTATTCGCAATCCTTGTAACTTCTCAATAAAGGCTGTAAGATCAGATTTAAGAAGTTCCTCAGGTGCATCATACTTGGTTTTTAGTGCATTAAGTATTTCTTCAAAATTCATACCTTTTTCGAGGCATTTCCATATAGTTTCTGCAGGACCATTGAGTGTAATCATTCCTTTAATGTTATCAACTGCTTCCCCAACAGGAACTACAACAGGCGAACCGGCAATTGTTTTAAGAATAAAATTTTCGTTTAGCTTCATTTTTTCTCCCATTTGTATTTAATTTACATTATTAATGGCATTTAGGACAAGAGCATATCACTGAACCATCTTCAAAAATATAGTAATTATACTCTCTGCCTTTTTCAGTATCAGTAAAAGGACAAACCGGTAATCCTAAATCCTTTGCATCCTGATTCGCAAAATAAACATAAAACGGTGTGTTCTCAAGTCTTCGTTTTTTCAGATAATGACCACTTGAAAAGCCATCCTGGTATTCCATTTGATGTGATTCTCTATATCCGCCTCGCAAATCCCCAAGAGTAAAAGCAAAGGCAGCTTCCTTACTTATCATAAAACAAGGCTTATCTTCATCACCTATTTTGTAGGTAGTTGTGTGTCCGGCATTACTGAAATTTATCAAAACCTTATTGGTTTGAACCAGCTCGCCATTTTGCTCTTCATATTTGTATTGGGCTTTTCCGTTGTCTATCATTCCGTACATTGCTTCTTTAACCATTGTTTCAATCAAAACTCTTTGATTTTTGCAATCTTTTATCGCTTCTTTTTCATAGCTACTTACAAATATCGGAACAGAAATTGCAGATAATATTCCGAGAACAATAACAACTGTCATTATTTCAGTAAGAGTAAAACCACTTCGGGATCTCAATATTCTAAAAAACATAACATCACCTCGCGTTATACTTATTTATATGTTACCATAAATTTGACCCAAAAGCAATATTTTTACACCAAAAATAAAGGTCAATTCACGAAAGTGAACCGACCTTTAAAATTTTAATACCCTTAGTAAACCGTATTAGCTTACGTGTGTTGTGTCTTTACATGTGATGTTAACAATAACGTAACCTTCGTTAACACCTGTTGTAATAGAAATATCAAGATAGCTGTTTTTATCCGGACAGAACGGGAAGTTATCTTCGTTAAACATATCAAGGAATGTTTCCTCTGATTCAAACACATCAGTTATCCCTGTAACGCCACCATCAGCAACACCGTCGCCATTAGCGTTTGTCTGGATTCGGATTGTAGCTGTGCTTTCATCGGCAAGAGCAACTATTTCCGGAGCAGTCATAACATGGTTATTAATCTGTGAAATGATTTCTCTTTGGTTACCGATACACGTTTTCTTTCTTGCATTAGCTGTAACCGCTGAGTAAATCGGGACAGCAACTGCTACAAGGATAGCCATAATAACAACAACTATCATTAATTCAACAAGGGTGAAACCTTTTTTAGATTTTAAAAATTTAAACACTTTATTTTCCCCCGATGCTAAAAGAAAGCAAAAGCTTGCTCTTCAAAAAACTCCCGGATTGCTCCGAGAGTCCTTCGAATAAAACTATGTTAGCTTAAATTATGCAGCAGTATGACCCTTTGCGCAAGTAACTTCAATCTTAACTGAACCTGAATCTACACCTGCAGTAACCTTTACTGAGAGAGAGCCACCCTTTTCTGGGCAGTATGGACGGTTCTTGTCATTGAACATACCAGCAAACTTTGTTGTGTCTGTGAAAACGCCACCATCAACGATGCCACTAGCGTCAACACCATCACCACTAGAATTTGTTGTGATTGTGATTGTTGCTTGCTGACCACTTGTAGTAAGTGCGAGAATACTAGGATCGCTCATAACTGAGTTGTTGATCTGAGAGATGATGTTTCTCTGGTTACCGATACATGTTTTCTTTCTTGCGTTAGCTGTAACTGCTGAGTAAATCGGAACAGCAACTGCAACGAGAATAGCCATGATAACAACAACGATCATTAATTCAACGAGGGTAAAACCCTTCTTGCTCTTTAAAAACTTAAACATTTAAAGAACCCCTTTCAAAAAATAATATAATTGTTAATTAACAGAACGTAACCATTTCGGATATTTCCGTAACCGTTCCGTAACTTACAGCTACATATTAGCACACTAAATCGCATTTGTAAACACTTTTTTGCAAAAATTACCTAAAAAAATAATCTTTGGTAATTTACAACAAAACAACGCTTGTTTATTTATACAAAAAACCATATCACACTGTTAAATTGGTTTATTCCTCTTTGATATAATGTTTTTGTATTTTCTTGAGTATGACAAAAAATGCAGGTATCAGGAAAATATCTGCCGCAATCCAGGCGACAGGGTTTGCAATACATGCTGCATCGTAGCCTAAAGTATTTACAAAGCCAAAGCCCATTATTGCTCTTGCAACAAGCTCAAAGAAGCCTGCAAACATCGCAACACTACTGTAGCCTAACCCCTGAATCGAATTACGGAAAAGGAACAGAATAGATAATATAAAGTAGAAATAACTACCAACATTAATATATTGTTGAGCAAGGTTTATTATACCTGACTCTGCACCACTTATAAATAAAAGTGATATATACGGGCCCAGGAACTTTGCAACAAGGAAGCCTATCACAGTATAGCACCCCGCAAGCACAACACCCCTGCCAACACCTTTCTTTATGCGATCTATTTTACCGGCACCAAGATTCTGTCCGCAGAAAACGGTCATTGTGGCACCAATAGTTTCCGACGGAAGCGTTATCATAAGCTGGGTTTTGCCGCCTATTGTAACTGCAGCAATAGCATCTGCACCAAGACCATTAACGCAGGACTGAAGCATAACTGAGCCTATTGCTGTTATTGAAAATTGCAAAGAAAGTGGAATACCGTTTTTTATAAGATTAGCAATAAAATTAAAATCCAAGCCTCTTGTTTCTTTTGTTGTATGCAAAACAGGGAATTTCTTTTTGACGTACAACAAGCAAAGCACACCAGACACAGCCTGTGAAAAAACTGTTGCAATAGCTGCACCTCGCACACCAAGACTAAACTGGGTAATCAAAAGAATATCAAGACCGATATTAAGAATAGATGAGAAAACCAAGAAATACAGTGGGGTTTTGGAATCACCAAGAGCACGCACCAAGCTTGCAAGTATATTATAGAGCATAGTTGCACCAATACCTGCAAATATTATACTTATATAATTATATGCATCCTCATAAATATCCGCCGGAGTGTTTAAAAGTCTCAGTAAAGGATGGGTAAATAACACTGCCAGCGTGGTTATTACTACTCCAAGAACGGCAGTTGTATATATAATGTTTGATATATATTTTTTTAATGAAACAAAATCCTGCGCGCCGAAACGCTGAGCCACAGGTACAGTAAAGCCTGTACAAAGACCAATAACTGAGCCGATAACAAGGAAATTAAGTGAACCCACAGAACCAACTGCGGAAAGAGCAGTTTTGCCAACAAACTGACCAACAATTATAATATCTGCCATATTATAAAATTGCTGAAAAAGGTTACCAAGCATTAACGGAAAGCAAAATTTTATAATATTTTTCATTATACTGCCGTTTGTCATATCCTTTGTCATTTTCTCACCTCCGAAAATTTATATAAATAAACCTTTTAAATCCCCACGGAATTTATCCGCAGGGATTTACTTTTATCAGTTAATAACCTTATCCTCAACCTCTTTATGAGCCATAGCGCAGAAGTCTGCAACGCTCATTGTGCCCATATCGCCGGCTTTTCTTGAACGTACTGCAACCTCGCCGTTTTCGATTTCCTTATCACCGAGAACAAGCATATACGGAATCTTCTGAAGCTGTGCTTCACGAATCTTGTAGCCTGTCTTCTCAGCTCTGTCGTCAACAGTAACGCGGAAACCTTCTACTTCAAGCTTATTTTTAAGTTCGAAGCAAGCATCGTGGTGTCTTTCAGAAATTGGAAGAATTCTGAACTGCTCGGGAGCAAGCCAAAGCGGGAATGCACCTGCGTATTTTTCAATAAGAAGGGCAAGTGTTCTCTCATAGCAACCGATTGATGTTCTGTGAATAATGTATGGATTTTTCTTTGAGCCGTCGCGGTCAACATATTCCATACCGAATTTTTCAGCAAGCATCTGGTCAATCTGGATTGTAATAAGAGTATCCTCTTTGCCGTAAACGTTTTTAATCTGAATATCAAGCTTAGGTCCGTAGAAAGCAGCTTCACCAATACCAACCTTATAATCAAGACCGATATCATCAAGAATTTCCTTCATAACGCCCTGAGCTTCATCCCACTGCTCTTTAGTACCGATATACTTTTCTGTATCCTCAGGATCCCACTGAGAGAAGCGGTATGAAACATCTTCATAAAGGCCAAGAGTTTTAAGCATAAATATGCAAAGGTCAAGGCAGCGTTTGAATTCGTCTGCAAGCTGCTCAGGAAGACACATTAAGTGTCCCTCAGAAATTGTGAACTGACGAACACGGATAAGACCATGCATTTCGCCTGATGATTCGTTTCTGAAAAGAGTAGATGTTTCAGCAAGACGCATAGGAAGATCTCTGTATGAACGTGCTCTATTAAGATATGCCTGATACTGGAATGGGCAAGTCATTGGACGGAGCGCGAAAACCTCGTTATCCTTTTCCTCGTCGCCTAAAACGAACATACCATCTTTATAATGATCCCAATGGCCTGAGATTTTGTAAAGGTCGCTCTTTGCCATAAGAGGAGTTTTTGTACGTACCCAACCTCTTCTTGCTTCTTCATCTTCAACAAATCTCTGGAGAGTCTGAACTATAAATGTACCCTTTGGAAGAAGGATAGGGAGGCCCTGACCGATAGAATCTACTGTTGTGAAGATTTCAAGCTCACGGCCAAGCTTATTGTGGTCGCGCTTCTTTGCTTCCTCAACTCTCTGAAGGTGCTCTTCAAGCTCTGCAGCCTTAGGGAAAGCAGTACCATAAACGCGCTGAAGCATCTTATTATTCTGGTCGCCTCTCCAGTATGCACCTGTACAAGCAGTAAGTTTAAATGCTTTTACTCTGCCTGTTGATGGAATATGAGGACCTGCGCAAACGTCTGTAAACTCGCCCTGCTTGTAGAAGCTGATAGGCTCATTTTTGCCTGCGTGTTCTTCGATAAGCTCAACCTTGTAGATTTCGCCGTTAGCCTTCATAAGCTCAATTGCTTTTGCAGGCTCAACCTCAAACTTTTCAAGAGGTAAATCCTCTTTAACGATTTTCTTCATTTCTGCTTCGATTTTTTCGAGAATCTCAGGAGTAAATGAAATATCACTGTCTATATCATAGTAGAAGCCGTTATCAATTGCAGGACCAATAGCAAGCTTTGCGTTTGGATAAAGTCTCTTTACTGCCTGAGCAAGAATATGTGAAGAAGTGTGCCAGAAAGCGTGCTTACCTTCTGCAGAATCGAATGTAACAAATTCAAGCTCGCAATCCTCATTGATTTCGGTACGGATATCTGCGCTCACGCCATTGATAAGGCAAGCACAAACATTCCTGTAAAGACCCATGGAAATATCTTTACAAACATCTGCGGCACTTACGCCGTTTTCGTACTCTTTAACATCGTCACGAAGTTTGATTTTAATCATATCTATCATCCTTTCGGTTAATTATAATAATAAAAAACACCCCAAATATCCTAAAAGGATACCTGGGATGAAGTAAACTCCACGGTTCCACCCAAATTGCAACACAACATATACATGGTATTGCCACTCGAAGGGTCTTAACGCGACCACACGGCTTTACTTATTTCGCAAAGCACTCGGGAGTGGTTTTGGGGATATGCCTTTTGCACCTTTCACCAACCGGCGCACTCTCTGAACAAGGGTAATATCCTTACTGTCTCCGTCATAGAGTTAATATTTTATATTTGAATAATACTCTTAATTTGACACTTTGTCAACAAGATTATTCTTCAGTTGCTTCTTCAACTGCCTTTTTAGGCTGAATCTTGCCGTAAAGAGAAGCTGTAGAGTCAACCTTTTTCTCTCTGTCTGCAGAAATTTCAGGCACATATGGTGCTTTTTTCTCTCTGCCACGGCGGTCGTTGCGGTAGCCTCTCTTTTCGCCACCTTCAGGAGTGATAACAACTCTTCTTCTGTCGCCCTCACCTACTGAATGTGATGTAACGCCTTCGATTTCCTGAATTGCAGTGTGGATAATTCTTCTCTC
>JAEIGA010008524.1_pt1 | contig 15547 bp, 11 predicted proteins | sample 9270691 | NCBI WGS metagenome assembly JAEIGA01 (sample SAMN17057246, study PRJNA624740) | gut metagenome | biome: biome; isolation source: fecal sample | host: Bos grunniens | place: China: Xizang | collected 2019
ATATAGGTAACATGCCACCCCCGGCTAGGGGGTGCCTCCCATTCGGGAGGCGGGGGTTACCGGTATATCGGTCGGATTTTTTTGTATCAGGATGTCAGGATCCTAATGCTCGTGATCGTGATCGTGGATGACTTCACGAGGTGTATCATTGGTCAGAAGCTTGCCCTGATACTCTCCGGTCAGAGTCTTAAGGAATGCAGTGATCTGATCCACCTCAGCCTCTGTAAGCTCAACTCCGCTCTGATATATACCCATATCACGTACAGCCTCCTCAAGAGTCTCACGTGTTCCATCGTGATAGTAAGGCCAAGTATGCTCAACATTACGCAGACCTGGTACCTTGAAACGATGACGGTCACGTTCAACCTGTGTCTCCTTGTAACGTCCGTTGTCCTCAACAGTCAGCTCAAGACCGCGATCCGCGAAATAATGACGACGAAGTCCCATAAGTTCATATGACTGACCTCCGAGATTAGGTCCCACGTGACAGGTCGCACAATCATACTGCTTGAAAAGCTCATATCCTGCAAGCTCATCAGCGGTCAATGCAGAGTCATCTCCGCGGAGCCACTTGTCAAATCGTGCATCAGGAGTGATGAGGGTCCTCTCGAACTCCTCGATGGCATCGGTGATATTGGCCTCGGTAAGACCATCTGCATAAACTGCGCTGAAAGCCTTGCTGAAGTCCTTGTCGGCAGCAAGCTTCGCAATGATCTGATCGAATGATTCAGAAGCCATCTCCACAGGATTGAGAGGCGGACCTGCAGCCTGATCTGCAAGAGTCTTGGCACGGCCGTCCCAGAACTGCACGAAGTTATATACCGCATTATATACTGTTGGTGCATTTACTCCACCCAGCTGATCATTCACACCGTGTGAATACTGATGATTGTCCACACCGGCAGTCTCGAGTGAGTGGCAGGTAGAGCAGGAAACAGTATTGTCCACGGAGAGACGAGGATCATGGAACAAGGCAAATCCAAGTGCCGCCTTTGCCTCATCAATATCCTCAGCAAGGGCCACAGGCCTTACAGGCTCAGCCGCACGTGTTTCCGGAAGACCGTCAGAATACATTGCCATACGCTCATTACGTATCCAGTCAAGGACAATTTCCCTCTTTGCAGATGTCAGAGAACTGCCCCAATGCACAAGGTAATATTTCGGCATAGGCATCCTGTCATCAAGCACAACCTTCTCTACCTTGGCAAGATCCACGGCAGAAACTTCCGCATCAGCCTTCAGAGCATCCATAAAAGGCCTGATGTCGTATGCACGATAACCGGAATCGATATCCTTCATAACGATCTTGCCAGCTACAGGCATCTTTGCGTAGAAAGGGAGTTCTGGATCCGAGGAATGACAGCTGAGACAACCTCCATCCTCAAAGATCTTGTAAACCTGCTCATTCTGAGGCAGATCTACAGAAGGGACGCGGTTGACGGCCCTATAGACCACAACCATTGCAGCCGCTGCCACCAGCAGCAGTACCGCACACCATCTAATCAGCTTTTTCATATAAAATAACAAGTTAATATTGAAATATCATCATCTGTTGTAAACATGTACGCTTTCCTGCGCTGTCGGAAGGTAATTCACTCCCCACCAGCACATCTGGAGGCAGAGGAAACCGAATATCAGCATCAGGCACAGCGTCCTTCTTGAAGTTCTTCCCAGCAGGCGCAGATGGATGTAAAGCATATAGCTCAGCCAGGTCACCAACGCCCATGTCTCCTTAGGATCCCAACTCCAGTAATGTCCCCAGGCCTCTTTAGCCCAAAGCGCACCCGAAAGCATGCCGAAGGTAAGGAAAGCCATACCTATATATACCAAAGTGTCTGCCGCAGACATTACATTGTTCTTTGTTGTGAAGAATCCTGCCACAGCCAGGATGAAGGCACATCCTAAGAAGGAATATGAAAACATATATACCGTAACGTGCGGTATGAACCACGGGCTCTGAAGTGCCGGCATAAGGGTCTGGTCGTGAATTTCCGGACGGAAGATATTGATCATTATGAAGACCGTCGCAAGTACGGTAGAGAATGACAAGATCCATCTGTATCTCCAGCGCAGATATGTAAAGAGTCCGGCCGCCAAGGCGAAGAAAGAATACCACAGACGCGTCTCGCCCATCGTCCTCAGAGGAGGTCTGCCGAGTCCTGTCCATAACAATATGATGAAGGATGCAAGGACAGTCAATGACGCAGAAGTGAAAGCGATTGCAAGTGTGCGCCTGTTACGATAACGGACAGACGACTGCGACCAATGGTCATTGGCGCACATCGACACTACGGCTCCTGCCGCGGAAAGCAGAACGGCAGCTATGCCGAACCATATGAACACATCCCATCCGATCATATCAGTCATCATCATTTATTCTTCGAGGTCCTCCGACAAAAAGTAGCAGAGCACCCGACAGCATCAATATGATTCCTACAAGTGCAGAATATTTCCAAGGTTCCCGAACTACCTGGAGAACACAGCTTCCTGTCTGATCCGAATCATTCATATCATATCCGGAAAGATATATGTCTTCACCGAAAGATCTCGAATAGGGCTCGTTTACACGCAATGCAACAGGCTTTCCGTCAATAAGCACCTCAGCTTCAAACATAGAAGGAGTACCGTTCTCATAACGGCTGACAGTGAATTCCTTGAGCTCCACCTCGTATGTCAGCATCGACAATGCGCCATCCATCCTGTATGCTTCGCGTGACGGAACATCACGATATACCTGAAGCCGCAAGGTTTCGGAATCAGGTGCACCCCAGAATGCGGATGCAAGCGCCAGCAGCAGTCCGGCATGATTGATAAGGAAACGCCACCTGACCGTACCAAGTCTCGCTCCAGTCGCAGTCGGAGCACGCCAGCCTCTTAATATGACGAAAAACAACACCGTCTGCAGATAAAGCATGACAGCTGCGAAGACCCAGGTGGAGACCAGTTCCCTTTTACCGGTAATCCCGATTACGAGACTGAAGCACAGGAAAAGAACGATGGAAGTCAGGGTTGCCCCTCTGGACAACATGAATTCTACGAAAAGAGATTTGCGATGGTTCTTCCACATCGAGAGCATCAGAAACACCCAGATGGTTGCGAGTATGAGGTTCAGGGGGAACGCCAGGAAAGAAAGAGTAATATTACCCGTCAGAAACTGAAGGGCAAGGGCGACAGCCAGATATATTATCAAAATGATGTAAGGCATAGCCGTAATCTTTAGTTACAAAAATACTGATTTTTCCCGAATTCACAATAATATCAGGGCATTTCACCACAAATTTGATAAGCTATTAAATAAGATATTTGCCCAAAAGAATAAAAATACTAACTTTGCATAACTGAAACCATTAAACCTTAATAGAAATGAATGAAGAAATCATTCGTAGTCTGGACGCATTGAACGTCACTATGAACGGCGGCTCGAATCTCTTGAATGCAGTGCTTGCATTGGTTATGTTCGGAGTTGCTCTTGGCATCAAGCCTGCTACTTTTGTAGATATAATCAGAAACCCTAAGTCTATAATCACAGGCATCGTATGTCAGATGGTTCTTCTGCCGGCTCTGACACTCTTACTGATCACGGCAATGGGAAACTGGATCTCTCCTATGATCGCTCTCGGAATGATCCTTGTAGCTTCCTGCCCTGGAGGAAACATTTCGAATTTCATAACATCACTTTCAAGAGGAAATTCGGAGCTTTCTGTTTCGCTCACAGCATTCAATACTGCTGTCTGCGTATTCACTACCCCACTCAACTTTGCATTCTGGGGAAAAATGTACCTCAACTTTGCAGGCAACCATTATATAGGAGAGCTTCCTGAGCTTCATATTCCGCTCGGAGACATCTTCCAGAGCATATTCATCATCATGGGTATTCCGCTCGTACTCGGTATCCTTTGCGGCCAGTATCTTCCAAAGGTGGCCGCATTCCTGAGAAAGCCGCTGCAGTACCTCTCGATCGTCGTATTCATTGCTATGGTAATCATCATCTTCACAGGCAATCTCGACGTATTCATGGCATGCATACGCTACATATTTCTGGTTGTGCTCCTTCATAACCTGCTTGCACTTGGCATCGGATTCGGTACAAGTACAATGCTTAAGTTACCGTATAAGGACAGAAGGACCATCACCATCGAGACCGGCATTCAGAACTCAGGACTTGGTCTTGTGCTGCTTCTGAATCCGAACATTTTCCCGGAGACTGGAGCCTGGGCAAACAACGGAGGAATGCTTGTGATCACCGCCTGGTGGGGTGTATGGCATATAATATCTGGTCTGACTCTTGCTTTCATCTGGAGAATCCGTGGAAGAAAGGAATCAAACGAGGAATAGAATGGGCAGGGAAAAGATTTATCAGAAAGATCTGGGATATAGCATACTCAAGCCAATCGTTGACTGGAACATCAAGCACAGCTACAGAAAGGTAGAGGTGAAAGGCTATGAAAATATCCCTTCCGACGGAGCAGTTCTCATAGCTCCTAATCATTGCAATACACTGATGGATGCCTTGGTCGTCCTTCGTGCCTTCAAAGACCAGACGGTTTTCGGAGCAAGGGCTGACCTTTTCAACAAACCGTTCATTGCCAAGCTGATGTACTTCGTGAGGATTCTTCCTATGGTACGTCAGAGGGACGGCCTCCGTAATGTACTGAAGAACAACGAGACGCAGGAAGTCATCGTGGAGACTCTCGAGAACCGTGTAAGATTCTGTATGTATCCCGAGGGAAAGCACAGACCGGCGCATTCGCTGCAGGCACTCGGCAAAGGTACTTTCAGAGCAGTACTTGCTGCCAATGCAAAGTTCGGTGACAAGATGCCGATATACATCGTACCGGCAGGTATCGAGTATGGAGACTATTTCCGATACAGAAGCACGACACTCCTTACATTCGGCAAGCCTATCAATGTGACAGAGTTCGTCAAGGGACTTGATGTAGAGAACGATGTGCAGATGATCGAGCCATTGAGGAAAAAGCTTGCTACCGAGATGTCCGGACTGATCACATATCTGAATGATGACGAGAACCTTTACACCAAATGGTCTCTGACCAAGATGGTAGCAATAGACAAGGGACTGAATTATGGCAATTTCGGAACAAGTCTTTATGAAGGAATGCTCGCCAACAGGGAGATTGCCCAGGCCATCGATGCAGCTTGCATAAGCAAGCCGTCCGAAATGGAGGAAATCCTCGGGATGGTGGAGAAATTCGAGAAGAAAAGGAAGAAAAAGGGACTGTCTGTATATTCATTCACTAAGAAGAACACTGGCCTCAGAGTCATAGGAAAGATCCTGGCGGCACTCATAGGTCTTCCGTACTATATATTCAGTTCCATAGCAAGCGCCCCTATGTGGCTTACTTACTATCTTCTCAAGAGCAAGATAAGGGACAGAGCCTTCCACAACACGGTTGGATTCGGAGTGAAGCTCGGACTCGGACTCATCCTCTTCCCTATCTATGCTGCACTTGCATTCTGTCTGCTGGATTGGCCTTTTGCCATTGCAGTATTCCTCTTGAGCATCCCGTCATACAGCTATTTCTTTGACTTTAACGAAGGAATCCGAAGACTTGTATCGGACATCAGGACATTGTCTGACAAGAAGATGAGACACTTCTTCAAGGATATAGTGAAAGCCTTCAGAAAACTGTAACAATTAAACTTCAACAATATGAAAAAGACAATCATTACCGCAATCGCAGCACTTTCGCTGTGCATCCCTTCATTTGCAGAAGAGACAGCCGCTGCTGAAAACGAAGTGAAGGCCAAGAAAGAAAAGAAGAATGTTACATACAACGAAAACGGAGAGATTATCAAGACAGGTATCAATCTCGGCCCACTGCCTGTAGTAGCATTCGACGCTGACCGCGGATTCCAGTATGGAGCCCTCCTGAACATATATAATTTCGGTGACGGTACTTCATATCCTAACCCTAAATCCTGGTGGTATATTGAGGCTTCCGCTTACACAGGAGGTACATGGAACCTCTATCTCAACTATGACAACAGGGAGATATTCAAAGATACCCGTCTATCCATCTGCACACACTACAGCAATGAGTCGGCACTTGACTTTTATGGATTCAACGGTTATCAGAGCATCTATACATACGCTCTGGACAATTATTTCCAGAACAATCCGGATGAATTCACTTTCTACACCGATACCAAGAAGGGAAAGAAGGCATTCGACAAGTTTGCCGGCGGCGATGGAAAGGCTCCGAAAGGATTCTACCGTTACAGCAGGGAGTCATTCAAGATAAAGGCAGACCTTACAGGCAAGATCAGCAGGAACTTCTATTGGGAAGCCGGATATTCTTTCTATTGGATCAGACACAACGCCTTCACTACTACACCTATAGGATATGAAGTGGCAGACGGATCGCTCTACCAGCTTTACAAGGATTGGGGCATATTCAACGATAATGGCAAGGATCAGTTTGTATCCGCGCTTAAAGCAGGTCTTATGTATGATTCAAGAGACATCCAGAACAACCCTACAAAGGGAATCTGGGCTGAGGCACACTTGATCGCGGCTCCTAAATGGCTTGGTTCATCAATGGATTCATACAAAGTTTCTGCAACCTTCAGACATTATGTCCCTATCGTAAAGAACAAACTCACATTCGCATACCGTCTTGCATATCAGGGCTTCCTTGGAAAGAACACTCCTTGGTATCTTCTTCCATACTACTCTAATATGGGTTACAACAGAGACTTCGATGCCATCGGAGGATACAGGACTACACGCGGTCTTATGCTTGACAGGGTGCAGGGTGTGCACACCGGATTCTACAACATCGAGCTCAGATACAAGTTCATCGATTTCACACTCTTCAATCAGAACATCGCATTCGCACTTAGCGGATTCACCGACGGAGCACACGTATTCAAGGGATATGACCTTACCAACAAGACAGGTGCTAAGCCGGAGCTTTATAAAAAGTACATCGACACTACCAGGAAAGACGGCCTTCACGCAACAGCCGGTGCAGGACTCCGATTCATCATGAACCAGAACTTCATCGTAGCATTCGAATATGCACGCTGCTTCAACAAGCAGGACGGAAACGGTGCATTCTACATCAATACCGGTTTCCTCTTCTAAACTTGGCAGTATAGAAATATTTATGCAACTTTGTGCTTTCGTGCCTGCGACGAAAGCACTTTTTTATTTATGGCCAATAAAAGAATAGGAATATGACACATGAGAACCTGAAAACATCTGATAAGGAACTGGTCTATACAGCTCCATCAGCCAGCACCATATCCGTTCTTGCGGAAGGGATACTCTGTGAGAGCGGCATCGGCATTAAGGACTGGGAGGAAGATGACGAACTCCTTGACTTTGATTAACAGCACCCCTATGAAGAATAAGATGAAAAGGCTTTTATATATTACAGGTATTGCAGCATCCGTATTCACCCTCACAAATTGTACAGAGGAACTCCAGACTCAGCCTGAGGGCGGTAAAAATCCATACAGCATCTATGTAAGCACCGGTGCGACAAGAACTGCAAACGACGGAATGTCCACTGTATGGACAGAAGGAGATGCGCTTGCTGTATTCCACTCTCCTGCAGGATCGACAGACTACAGCAGGAGTTCAATGTTCACATTGGCTGATGCCGAGACCAACAGATTCGATACGCCAAACCTCAATGGCGGTCTTTCCGCTTCCAATGACTGGTACCTGCTTTATCCTTATAGCGCTGATATTAATGGACCGGAAAATGGAGTGATCACCATCGCTAAGTCCGTTTCACAGAAAGGATATGACAGTATGGAGCATCTGGCAGGTGAGAACTGTCCTCTCTACGGCGTGGCGAAGGGAGTTGCCAGCGAAACGCTTCCAGGTCTTTCTATGGGTCACCTTACATCAATCGTCAAGGTCCAGGTAAGCAACAACACTGATAGAAAGCTGACTATCGAATCAGCTTCGCTTATTGCAGAGACTGACATTACAGGATCATATAAGGTGGATATTACCGGTGAAGAAGTGGTGTATGTCAAGACTGGCGATTCGAAGGTTTCAAATACAGCAAGCGTTACTGTTGAAGAAGCGAAGGAACTGGCGGCCGGAGAGACTGCTGAACTTTATATTCCTGTAAAGCCGTTTACAGCTTCTGCAGGTTCCAAGCTGATCCTTACAGTGAACAGTGAGAACAAGACACTCAAGCTTGACAAGAGCGTGACGTTTCACGCAGGAAAGATCAAGACATTGGCTTTCTCATACGATACTCCTGAAGACAAGAATTTCGATTTTGTGTGGGAAGTGGAAGAACGCGAAGATTGTAAGGAATGTAATGGACATCAGCATAAGCCGGGAATAGGACACGCTCCTATCAGTCACGACATTACCCTAAGGGTTGGTGTTGAAGTCAACGGAGAGCCTTGCCCTTGGAAGATTGAATACATAAACGTGCACAACAAAGAGTGGATCAAGGTTCCGGAATCCGGAACAGGAAAGCAGGTGGTTACTGTCAGCCTGAACGGTAACCCAGACGCTGTCGGAAGAACGGCATTCTTCAACATCATCGCATTGAATGAACACGGAGTACAAATAGCCAGCAAGCGTCTTCAGAGGATCAACCAGTACGGCGTGCATATGGAGTTGGAAAGAACCGACAATTCGAACGACTTCGAGCTGACCAAGTGGCTTGACCCTTCATACGACTGTCTTTTCTATCCGCCATATCCTTCGTCCGGAGATTTCCGCATCAACTGCAACGCAGACGATATCGTCATCACCACTGCACCATATATAGACGAAGGATTCACCACGGAGGGTGCGACACCGAGCATTACGAAAAAATATGACGGAGCAAATGGATGGAATTGTACAGTAAGCTATGACAGCAACAGAAACATCAACTATGCCGATCCGTACGACGAGCCGTGGAGAGGATCCAGAGTCTATATCAGACCAGTCATCAGGGTCTACGACTGGGTTGACGACGACATCGACAAAGGCGCAGAGGACGTCATCTGTCTGAACAACACCAACAAGGAAATCATTGACTCATTGGAAACCATACAGTTCGGAGTGGACATCTATGCAGCTGATTATGCTTACATTGCCTGTCCTGTCGCACCGGAAGACAGCGAAGTCGAATACCATAGCAGAGCATACGGATACGACACACAGCTCGAGCGTCAGAATGAATACTTTACTATGTATTCGAATGTTGACTGCAAGCTCTGCAGCGCCGGACAATACGCTCAATGGGATTACGGAATAATGTTCAATTCGCCTGGCGCAGTAGAATCTGACGGTTACTATTATTCATATTATACCGGTCAGCTGCTCATCGAGGAAATGCTGGACAATTGGATAAATGAAGAGAAATACAGTAATCGTCCGATACTCCGTAATACTGAGGTGCAGAACGGCAGGGTGGAATGGCTGTATGCCGAGGCATATCTTCGTGACGGAAGAGAGCCTTTAAAAGTTCCTTTCACACTGATTGCCCAATATGGCATACAGAAGTTTTATGTCAAGGAGTGGAAATCACTTGGTATTGACACATTTGTCGGACATTATGATTTCGATTTGTCATACCAGATAAGACTAGGCATAGAAAACCCTGATGACAATTTCAGCGAGGAATTCATCAGAAACAATACTATGGAATACACTTACTATGTCGATCCGGACGAACATCCTGGTGTAGATCCATACGAAAACTGGTTCTCAGCCGGAGAATCCGGTCTTATAAGCGACAGTATGTTCGGATATTGGGGAGCGAATTACGTTTACCACGACCTTAGGATGAAGTACCCTGATGGAGGATATGTCTATGCTTCAGAACCATATATGGATTATGTAACGGTGAGTCCTGACAACAGCGTTTCCATATCATCTGCCAGTCCTGCCAGAAGGTCTGCAGCGAGAAGCGCGAGCGACGGAGTCGATATAAGGGAAGAAACAGAAAGATATAAGTGCCGCAAGAACTCGTTGGAGAAGCTTACAACACTCGAATAATTATGGCAGATATCCACAATTCCTGCTTCTATATGACACTGAAGAGGACGGTTATGTAAACTATGTAAAGAGTGTGAACATAGCCGGATTCATCAAAGTGGCCGAGACAATGATGGCTCACGGACTTGTTTAGGATATAAAAAAGTCGTAAATTAGCAGACTGTTTCCCTCCAGATCGGGGAAAACAGTCTGCTTTTAATTTGACCATCAGACCTTTAGATATTATGCATATAGGAATCGCCGGAAATATCGGATGCGGAAAGACCACGCTTACACGAATGCTCTCGCAGCATTACGGATGGACACCGAAATATGAAGCCGTAACATACAACCCATATCTTGAAGACTACTATAAGGACATCCAGAGATGGTCATATAATCTTGAGACATATTTCCTTGCACAAAGATTCCAGGATCTTCTCGAAATAGCCAAGTCTGACGAAGTCATCATACAGGACAGGACAATCATGGAAGGAGTGCATATATTTGTAGCCAACAACAAGGCAATGGGCAATCTCTCCGACCGTGATTTCGACACATATATGCAGCTTTTCAACCTTATGATGTCTATGGTCAGGGAGCCCGACCTGCTCATATATCTGAAGTCATCTGTCCCTACACTCGTTTCACAGATCCAGAAGCGAGGCAGAGACTATGAAAAGAGCATCAGCATCGAATATCTTAGCAATCTGAATGAAAGATATGACGAATGGATCAGCAATTATAAAGGTAAGGTCCTCATCATCGAAGCCGACAATCTTGACTTCGAGCACAGGCCTGAAGACTTCGCTGCCATCACTGACAAGATAGATGCACAGCTTTACGGTCTGTTCTAAAAACCGGAAAGATCAAGAAACAGCGTAGGAAGGAGAAGCAGAAAACCAAGTACAATCAGGAAAAGTATAAACTTCCACGCCCATCTGAACCACTTCTCGTAAGGAATCCTTGCAACGGAGAGCACAGCCATCAAGACTCCGGAACATGGAGTAATCATATTAGTGAATCCGTCACCGAACTGGAAAGCCAGAACTGTGGCCTGACGAGACACACCTATCAGATCCGAGAACGGAGCCATGATCGGCATAGTCACCGCTGCCTTGGCTGATGCCGAAGGTATGAATATGTTAATGAAAGTCTGGATTCCATACATCGTACCTAAGGCACCGGCACGTCCTGATCCGTCCAAAGCATCAGCCATCGCATTCAGCATCGTATCAATGACCTGACCATCCTTGAGAATGACGATTATACCAGCCGCAAATCCGATTATCAATGCTGCGGAGAATATATCCTTTGCTCCTGCAATGAACTCCTTGGCGATATGATCAGCAGAATACCCTGCAGCAATGCCGGCAGCTATCGCAAGACCAAGGAAAAGGGCGCAGATCTCCTGAAGATACCATCCGTATCCCATGACGCCGACAACCATAAACACTATGCAGAACATCAGCATATTGAGTATGAACATCCGGCGGGATTTCAACAGAGCAGGTATAGAGATTAGAGCAAAAAGAGCCGTCAGTACCCACAGAAGCCACGGCGTCGCAAATTCTGCCTGACCAAGGGTAATCACGCAAGCGGATGAATGGAAGACCGAGAACAATACAAGTATGATGAGGAGGATTCCGAAGCATATCCACGCACTCAGACCGCTCCCCTGCTCCACCTTGACATCCTGCACAGCATCATCTTTCTGCCGTACAGACAACGGCTTCCTTATCTTCGATGAATACCAGAGAGTAAATGCTATTGCCACTGTCATCAGTACAATCCAGCAGACTGTTCTGTATTCTATACCTGAGAACAACGGAAGATCCGACATATCCTGAGCGATTCCTATGGTGAACGGATTGAGCATTGCACCGGCAAAGCCCACATGAGCTGCGACATATACCATACATACGCCTGTAAACTCATCATATCCGAGTTTTCTGGCCAATGGGACTGAAACTGCTACAAAAGCAATGGTCTCTTCACTCATCCCGAAGACAGCTCCAAAAAGGCCGAAAAGAAGCATCACCAGCGTTATGACTATATTGCCGACTCCTAGAGTCCTGATCAGTCTGAAACGCTCAAGTTCCTGCACATTGCCGATAAATTTCATTATACCTTCATCCACGGCCTTGGTACTGTTCACGACCCAGAACGCTCCGCCTATGACAAGGACGAATGCAATGATTCCGGCCTGCTGACTGAATCCCTCATACAAGGCGGAAAACACCTGCCAAGTCTGAGGATTTCCACCCGGAACAAACCAAGTGCTCACAGCACAGAGCAACAGGACAGTAAAGATGATTACATAGGTATCAGGTACTTTAAGCTTCATGGCATAAAATATAGGTTTGCAAGGTTACATATTGAAATCTCCTCCGGTCCATGCGACATTGTTACCGTCACCGGATGTCTCGGTGATTGTCACCGGAGACTCACCTATCGCATTGAAGGTCAATGTTCCGGCATACTAGGCCTATCCCACACATTTGCAGTAATAGTATGTTTTTCCTGAAGTCTTGTAATGATGACGTCTCTCGTTATTTAATGTATTCCCAGCCACATAGCAATCAGAACCGACTGACACATTCTCGATAAACCTTATCTCCATCAAAAGACGGGATATCGTGATCGAACCCACGCACACAAGATATAATGGCTGCCATAACGGTTACAGCAATGGCAATTTTCATCAAGACTTTCATTTCAGGCTAACTTTCAGATTAAACTACCAATGAACGGCAAAAATAAGCAATAAAAAACAAATAACGCCCCTTGCAGGACGTTATCTGACTATAAAACACAGGAAAATGCTAATTATGCAAGGCTGCTTGAAGAACTTCAGTCAATGCAGGATGAGGATGTATGACTTTCTTGAAATCGTCAAGGGTCATCTTATGCGTGATCATAGCACAAGCTTCCTGAACAACATCTGAAGAATGTGCTCCATAAAGGTGGCATCCAAGCACGGTACCGGTCTCGGCATTCACTATGATCTTGCAGAATCCGTCTGTCTCAGCCATACTCACAGCCTTACCGTTGGCTCTGTAGAAAGCCTTCAGACATTTTACTGGAATTCCTGCCTCCTTGCATTCGTCTTCCGTCTTGCCGACACTTGCAGCTTCAGGTGATGTGAAGACAGCGGCTGGCATTACAGACAGGTCTATGTCATTACTTATACCCATAATATGGTCAAGTGCCACGATACCTTGGAAGGTAGCGGCATGAGCCAGCATCATCAGCCCGTTGATGTCACCTACGGCATAGATATGCGGAACATTCGTCTGCATATACTCATTGACGATAATTCCGCGTGGAGTGCATTCTATTCCAGCATCCGCAAGATTCAGAGATGATAGATTTGCTTTGCGTCCTACTGCCATCAGTACCTTGTCCGCCTTCACGATCTCCTCCTTGCCCTTACGTGAATATGTAACTGTATATTCACCGTCATTCTCTGCTATGGAGAGCACCTGGGACTGTGTATTTATCTCTATGCCACGCTTGCCTAGACTCTGCTTCAGCCTCTTTGCAAGATCGGTATCAAAGCGCGGAAGTATATCCTTGCAATACTCAAGCACCGTGACTTCACTGCCGAAGCTACGGAAAACCGAAGCGAATTCAAGTCCGATCACCCCGCCACCGATCACACAGAGTCTCTGGGGAATTTCCTCAATGTCAAGGATTTCACGAGAAGTGAGAATTCCTGGAAGATCTGTTCCCGGAATAGGAAGAGAAGCGGAAACAGATCCGGTCGCTACAATGATATAGTCGGCCGAATATTCGGATTCTGAAGGGTGTACAATAACGGTATGCTGATCCTTGAAGGAAGCCTTTCCACGGACAAGAGTGATGTTCTTATGCCCCAGGAGACCTTCTACGCCACCTCGCAGCTGATCGACCACAGCATTCTTACGGGCTGTGACAGCCTTGAAATCAAAGCTGTATGAAAGTCCTGACACTCCGAAGACCTCAGCCTCCTTAAGCCCGTCAAGCATCTGGGCATTCCTGCAGAAAGACTTGGTCGGGATACATCCCTCGTTAAGACATGTACCTCCGACAGGACCTGACTCTATGAGGACTACTTCGACTCCCCTTCTGGCAGCCAGAAGGGCGGTTTCATAACCGCCCGGTCCAGCTCCTATGATGATTATCTTCATACGAAAATCTTTGATTGGCTATTGCATATCCTTATATCTGAGCACAGGCTGGCGTGCAGCTGTAGTCTCATCAAGACGGCGTACCGGAGTAGTATGCGGAGCTGTCTTCAATGATTCAGGATCGGAAATAGCTTCCGCAGCTATATGTCTCATTATCTCGATGAATCCATCCAATGTCTCCTTTGACTCAGTCTCGGTCGGCTCGATCATGATAGCCTGATGGAAGAGCAGAGGGAAATAGATGGTCGGAGCGTGGAATCCATAATCAAGAAGTCTCTTCGCGACATCGAGCGTAGTAACTCCTGTCGACTGGTCGAGGAGGCCGTCGAAAACGAACTCATGTTTACATACGGACTCGATAGGGAGCTTGAAGCAGTCCTTCAGAGATTCCTTTATGTAATTGGCTCCCAGTACTGACAGAGGGCCTACCATCCTTACATTCTGTTTTCCGAGCATAAGGATATATGTATATGCTCTGAGAAGCACTCCGAAATTACCCATGAATCCGGAAATGCGTCCGCAGGCCACACCGTCCTCGTCAACTATTGACAGCAGGCCGTCCTCATCTTCAACCACTTTAGGAACAGGAAGATGCGGAACAAGATGAGCGGCAACGCCGACAGGTCCTGCTCCAGGGCCGCCACCACCGTGCGGAGTCGAGAAGGTCTTATGCAGATTGAGATGAAGCACATCGAAGCCCATATCTCCCGGGCGTACCATACCCACAAGCGGATTCATATTGGCTCCGTCATAATAGAGAAGTCCTCCGCATTCGTGAACAAGAGCTGCAATCTCCTTTATGTCCTTCTCAAAAAGTCCGAGTGTGTTCGGATTGGTCATCATAATTCCGGCTATGGTATCGTCGAGCAGAGGCTTGAGATCCTCGACATCCACCAGACCCATGGCATTCGACTTTACCTGTACTATCTGCAGGCCGCAGACAGCAGCAGAAGCCGGGTTTGTACCGTGGGCACTGTCAGGAACGATTATACGTGTCCTCTTGAAGTCGCCGCGGGAGATATGATATTTGCGTATGATCATCAGACCTGTAAGCTCGCCGTGAGCCCCAGCAAACGGATCCAAAGTGAACTCCGCCATACCTGTGATCGCAGAAAGGGCATCCGCAAGATTCTTGTAGACCCGTAATGCTCCCTGCACGGTAGAAGCCGGCTGCAAAGGATGAAGTCCGGCGAACACCGGCATCGCAGCTATCTCTTCATTGATCTTCGGATTGTACTTCATAGTACAGCTTCCAAGAGGATAGAATCCTGAATCGACACCGAAGTTCATCTGGGAAAGGTTGGTGTAGTGGCGTACTACGTCGAGTTCGCTCACCTGAGGGAGAGCCGGAGCCGAAGAGCGCTGAAGGCCGGCCGGCAGCTCGGAAACACTGTTTTCCCACTTGTTTACA
>JAEIGA010008525.1_pt1 | contig 15546 bp, 12 predicted proteins | sample 9270691 | NCBI WGS metagenome assembly JAEIGA01 (sample SAMN17057246, study PRJNA624740) | gut metagenome | biome: biome; isolation source: fecal sample | host: Bos grunniens | place: China: Xizang | collected 2019
GTATCCTGCTCGGCAGCGTAGTTGTCTATGAGTTGAATCTTTTCGATTGTAAGTTGCACCTCCTGCCTTGCCTTGGCTATCTTTTCGCGGATGTCTGCAATCATCGCATCAGCATTCTTCGACTTTGAGAAGAAGCCGATATTGTTCTCCAGCAGAGCAATATCCTGCTCCATCTGACGCACCTTGTTATACAAACGCTCACGCTCGGAACGCATACGCTTATCGGCAGAGGACTTCATACCCTGCAAACGCTCCTTGAAACGATTCATTGAGCGGTCACGCTCTGAGCCCCTCAACACACCAAACATGGCATCCACAGCCTCCTTATACTTCTTCTGGACAGCATCCTTTTGCTTGATGGGCACATAACCTATCTCGCTCCAGCGACGCTGGAACTCCTTGATAAGGTCATATCCGCCCGCCTTGATATCGGCAGCATGCATCTGCTCGATGAGTTCCAACTTCTTCTTCAAGTTCTGCTCATGCTCATCCTCGATGCTTGCAAAATGTTGCGCCTTACGCTCAAAGAATGTGTCACACGCAGCGCGGAAACGCTTCCACACCTGGTCGGCATAGCGACGTGACACAGCACCTACCTGCTTCCACTTTGCCTGCAATGCTATCAACTCCTCGGTAGCATGCTTCCAATCCTCGCTGTTCTGCAATGCCTCTGCGGCCTCACAAATCTCCTGCTTAAGCTGCAAATTATGCTCCATCTCACCCTTCACTCCCTCGTAGAACTTGCGCTTCGCCTCAAAGAAGCTGTCGCACGCTGCACGGAAACGCTCATAGATGCGGGTATTATCCTTCTTGGGGGCAAAACCTATCGTGCGCCACATCTTCTGAATCTCGATAAGACGCTCGCTCGCCTTGTTCCACTCCTTGCGTGATGAGTAAGGCTGCTCGGCCAAAGCCTCGGTCTTTGCGCACAACTCACTCTTGAGCTCGAGGTTTTTCACCTGCTCCTGCTTGATAGCATCAAAATACTCCTGGTGCTGCTTGTTAATTCGGCTTGAAGCCTGCTTGAAACGCTCCCACAACGCCTCCTTGTACTCGTTTGCTACGGGACCAGTCTCGCGCCACTCGTCATGCAACTTCTGCAACTTGTGGAACGCCTCTACGATAGAGGGCTCGGTAATCAGGGCCTCGGCCTGCTCGCAGAGCTGTAGTTTCTGCTCGTAGTTCTTCTTCAGGTCGAGGTCGCGCAGCTCCTTGTTAATTTTGATGAAGTTATAGAAATTCTCAACATGCAGGTTATATGTCTCCCACACATCCTTTACCTTCTGCTGTGGCACCAAGCCGGTCTCCTTCCAACGCTGCTGCAACTCACGGAACTTTGCAAAGGTATTGTTCAGCGTCTCGTCGGAGTTTACAAGCTCCTTGAGCTCCTCAATAATTTCAAGTTTAATCTTAAGGTTCTCCTCCTTGATATTATCGAGATTAGCGATGTACTCGTCTCGGCGCGTACGATAAACCTTGAACAAATCCTTCAAACGCACCTCGGTAGCATCAACCGCCGCCTGAAACTCCTCACCCTCGGCAGCCGTGGCCTCAAAAGCCTTGCGGGCAGCATCTACCTCGGCACGGTGTAGCTTGTAGAAGGCTATCTTTATAGCCTCAACACTCTTGCGCAGAGTCTGCACGGGCTCGGTCTCGAGCAACGATGCAAACATATCAACAAGTTCCTGCTTACTCTTGCCACTCAAGTCGTTTTTGTCAACCTCCTCGGCAGAAAGCTCCTCGGCTGTCTCCTCGCCAATGGCAAGACCCGCCTTCTCGGCATCCAACTCGGCATCCTCCTCCGAGAAATCGGCCGGCTGTATAGCACCCGACAACTCGTTATCACCATCCTGAGCGGCAGTCTCACCCTCTTGAAGTTCAACAGAAGTCACATTTTTCGCATTATCGGCATCACCGATAGGCTCATCAAGAGCCGCATGTAAAGAATTTTCAGTAGTCATCGCATTAAGTAGTTTTTAGCACGCCATATTTTGCATAGCATACAGATGTGCAAATATAAGTAATTTATCGCTTCGTTATTCGTTTTTTAACCAAGATTTTTTATATATTTGTGAAAAAAATCAGACTATGGGATACAGAATACTGCTTATTGACGACGAAGTCGACATCTTGGAATTTGTGAAATACAATCTCATGCGCGACGGTTATGAGGTACATACCGCTGCAAATGGCGCAGAAGGACTACAGGTTGCGCTGGAAATAAAGCCTCATCTCATCCTGCTCGACATGATGATGCCCGTACTTGACGGCATAGAGACTTGCAAAGCCATACGCCGCTCGCCCATTCTGAAGAATGTAATGGTGGTATTCCTCTCTGCCATAAGTTCTGAAGAGACTCAGTTACAAAGCTACAACGCCGGTGCTGACGACTACATCAACAAGCCTATAAAGATGAATATCCTGCGCAGCCGTGTGCAGGCCATTCTCAAGCGCATACCCTCGATTGACGAGCCCCAGAACGACAAGCTGGAAATTGACGTTGAACACTACCAGGTAAAGCGAGGCGACCAGACCATAGTCCTGCCTCGCAAAGAGTTCTCGCTGCTGCAACTGCTGCACTCCGAGCCTGGCCGACTCTTCACACGCGACGAGATTTACGCCAAAGTATGGGGCAGCAATGTTATCGTTGGCGACAGAACAATTGATGTTCACATCCGCAAATTAAGGCAGAAAATTGGTGAGGAACATATAGTCACAATCAAGGGTGTGGGATACAAATATGAAGTCTAATGAAGAGAGTCATTCTAACACTATCCTGCATCATCCTTGGCTGGATGTCATATGCCCAGGAATTTGATAAAAACTTCCAAAATGCAACACTTCGCATCGACTACATCTTCGCCGGCAATGCGCAGCAGCAGATAATTGCCATTGATGAATTTGCTGCGTTTCCACTATGGGCCGGGCGGCGCGTCAATCTCGGCATAACGCCCGTCAAAGGTAACGGAGAGGTGAGAATCATAGACATAGAGAGCAACTCAACCATCTATCGCAACTCTTTTTCGAGTCTGTTTCAGGAGTGGCTCACAACCGATGAGGCTGCCACTTCAACCCGTAGCTTTGAGTTTACACAACTCGTCCCACTTCCCAAACAAGAGGTTATAATCGAGACCACCCTCTTCGACAACAAGGGCGAACAACAAGCCCAGCTACGTCACATATTCTCGCCCGACGACAAGCTCATACGCCGCCTCGACAACCGCGACACAACCCCACATGAATATCTACTCAAAAGCGGCTCTTCTGAGGAGTGTATTGACATTGCCATCATGGCCGAGGGTTACACCCTCGAGCAGATGGACATCTTCATGCAGGATGCCCGCACAGCCTGCGACGAGATTATGAGTTACGAGCCTTTTGCATCGCACCGCACCAAGTTCAACGTGGTGGCTGTCAGGTGCCCCTCAAAGCAGGGCAATGTAAGTGTGCCGCAGGATAATGAGTGGAAGCAGACTGCCGTAAACTCCAACTTCATGACCTTCTACTCGCCACGCTACCTCACCACCAATAGCGTACACCTTATACACGACAACCTTGTGGGCATACCCTACGAGCATATCATAATCCTCGCCAACACCGACACATATGGCGGAGGAGGAATCTACAACTCTTACACCCTGACAACGGCCCACAACCCCTACTTCAAGCCCGTTGTGGTGCATGAGTTCGGGCACTCGTTCGGAGCTTTGGCGGATGAATATTTCTATGAACAGCCCGACCACACCGAGAACTTCTACACTCTCGACTACGAGCCCTGGGAGCAGAACATAACCTCACTCGTGGACTTTGACTCAAAGTGGAAAGATATGCTCCGCCGAGGCGAGAAGATACCCACCTCCCCCACCGAAAAACGCAAAAAGAACTACACCGTGGGAGTGTACGAAGGTGGTGGTTACATGACAAAGGGGATGTATCGTCCGGCAGTTGTCTGTCGCATGAGGGACAATGTCGCAACACAGTTTTGCCCCGTTTGCCAGCGAGCCATAGAGCGGATTATACTCTACAACACCCAAAATGAGTAGATTTTGATAAAAAGCGAGATAAAAAGTTCTTTTTTTACCTCGCTTTTGGTTTGTTCACACTTTATTTATTATCTTTGTTAGTACATAATTTGACATAGTTTTTGAATCCTCGTTCCGATGACTGCCACGACTGCCACCAATGAACGGGAATTGTGGCATGGGCAAATGTTTTGAAGCAAAATTCATACGTAAAATAAAAATATCAAACATTATGATTGTATTAGTACTTAACTGCGGTTCATCATCAATCAAATATCAGGTGATTGACATTGACCAGAACAACAACGCCCTGCTTGCAAAGGGACTTGTTGACCGTATCGGTCTTCCAGAGGGAAGTCTCACCCACAAGCCCGTGGGTAAAAACAACTTCGAACTCAAGCAGCCAATCCCCGACCACACTACCGGTATCAGCCTCGTGCTGGAGGCCCTGACCAATGCCGAGCATGGTGTCATCGCCGACCTCAAGGAGGTGAAGGCCGTGGGACACCGCGTGGCTCACGGTGGTGAGTTCTTCCAGTCAAGCTCATTGGTCGATGAGCAGGCAAAGCAGAACATCCGCTCATTGTTTGAGATTGCTCCGCTGCACAATCCTGCCAATCTGGAGGGTATTCTCTCTATCGAGAAGGTGTTGCCAGGAGTGCCACAGGTGGCTGTGTTCGATACTTCATTCCACCAGACAATCCCTGCCATCAACTACCTCTACGCTCTGCCTACGGAGTACTACGACAAATATCGTGTACGTAAGTATGGTTTCCACGGCACAAGCCACAAGTATGTAGCCAAGGTGGGTGCCGAGATGGTTGGCCTGGACATCAACAACTCAAAGATTATCACATGCCACATTGGCAACGGCGGCTCTATTACGGCTATACTGAACGGCAAGTCGTTCGATACATCAATGGGATTCTCACCACTGGATGGTCTGGTGATGGGTACCCGCTGCGGAAATGTTGATGCCAGCGCAGTGACATACATCGGTGAGCGTGAGGGCATGAGCTATGCCGAGCTCAACTCAATGATGAACAAGAAGTCGGGCGTATTGGGTCTCACAGGGCTTTCAAGCGACATGCGCGATATTGATGCAGCATACAATGCCGGCAACGAGAAGGCCATCGTAGCACGCGACATGTACTACAACCGCATAAAGAAGTTCGTGGGCGAGTATGCGGCCGAGATGGGCGGTGTTGATTTGGTTATATTCACAGGCGGTGTAGGCGAAAATTCTGCCGACTTGCGCAGCTACGTATGCAAGGACATGGGCTACATGGGTATTGAGATTGATGAAGATATCAATTCCCAGACTCGTGGCACAAACACCCTGCTTTCTACTCCAGAGTCAAAGGTTAAGGTTGCCGTTATAGCAACAAACGAGGAGCTGGTCATCGCTACCGACACATATGAACTTACAAAAAATTTGTAAAACAATAAAATCTAAAGAAAATGATTACACATTTGGATGAAATCGTAATAGCTGCCGTAGCACGCGGCAAGAAGCGTCTGGCAGTTGCTTATGGACAGGATTCTCACACTATTGAGGCTGTCTACAACGCATGGCAGGAGGGATTGGTTGAGGCTACCCTCTACGGTGACAAAGCCACCATTGAGACAACATGCAAAGAGCTGAATATCGACCCCAATATCTTCAATATCGTACACGAGCCCAACGATACAAACTGCGTGCGCCTGGCTGTAGCTTCAGTTGCTGCGGGTGATGCCGATGTACTGATGAAGGGCTTGGTATCTACCGACAAGTATATGCGCGGTATCCTGAACAAGGAGGCTGGCTTGTTCCCTCCAAAGAGTGTGCTTACTCACGTGGCTATTGTTGAGCTCCCAGGTTATCACAAGTTGCTCACCATCTCAGACGTAGCCATCATCCCCGCTCCCGAATTCAAGCAGAAGCAGAAGCAGATTAGCTTCCTCGCCGAGACTGCAAAGTTGCTGGGTATTGAGACTCCAAAGGTTGCCTGCATCTCTGCTACCGAGCAGGTGTTGCCTACCGTTCCATCAAATCTCGAGTGCGCTATTTTGGCAAAGATGGGTGACCGTGGCCAGCTTGGCAATGTGATTGTCGATGGTCCTCTCTCGCTTGACGTCGCTCTATATAAGGAGGTTGCCGAGCATAAGAAGGTCAAGGGCTCGGCTGTTGCAGGTGACGTTGACTGCCTGCTCTTCCCTAACATCGAGTCAGGTAACGTATTCTTCAAGGCATCGACACACATCGGTGGTGGTGAGCTGGCTGCTATCGTCAAGGGCGCGAAGGTTCCTTGCGTCTTGACTTCACGTGGCGACTCTGCCTTGAGTAAGAAGTATTCAATCGCACTTGCTTGCTTGGCAGCGCGATAAACCAGAGCTAACAATATTGCCCTATGACAAGCAAACCCACACCTCACTCAACATGCAGTTGGGAAATGAACGATGAGTGTCATCGCTCAAATCAATACCGCTTTGCCGTTCTTGCCATAAATACAGGCTCGACATCTACCAAGATTGCCGTGTATCATGACGACAAGCCTGTGGTGGAGTGTTCGCTTGCTCATTCGGCAGATGATATCAAACGCTTTGCCACCACCGAGGAGCATCTCATGTGGCGCAAAGAACTCATTCTCAAGGCTCTTAAGGAGAATGACATTGAACTCGCAACCCTCTCGATCGTCATCGGTCGAGGGGGATTGTTGCGACCTGTCGAGAGTGGCATATATGAAGTTACAGAGTCGATGTGCGAGGAGTTGCGCAACTGCACACCCCAGCACGCCTCCAACTTCAGCGCCATTATCGCACTCAGCATAGCCCAGAGTTTAGGACTCAAGGCCTACATTGCCGACCCCATTGTTGTTGATGAAAGGTGGGATGTGGCCAAACTCACAGGCATCAAGGAGATACGTCGTCGGTCGATATTCCACGCCTTGAATCAAAAGGCTACGGCCCGCATCTATGCCGCCGACATCGACCGCCGTTATGAAGATTTGAACCTTATTGTCGTACACATGGGTGGCGGCATATCCGTAGCAGCCCACTACAAGGGACGTGTCGTTGACTGCAACAATGCCCTTGACGGCGAAGGTCCCGTAGCACCCGAGCGTGCGGGCTCTATCCCTGCGGGCGAACTTGTGGATTTGTGTTTCTCAGGCAAATACACCCACAAGCAGGTGCGCGACCTGCTCTCCGGCAAGGGAGGGCTTGTGTCGCTGACGGGTAAAAATTCAGTCAAGGAGCTTATCGAGGAGGCCCAGGCCGGTAATCAAGATGCTAAGCAGGCTATCGACCTGATGATATACGGCATCATAAAAAACATAGGCCAGATGGCTACTGTACTGCGTGGAGATATTGATGCAATCATCCTCACAGGAGGCATTGCGCACAGCAAATTTGTCACCGACACCATCTCGCAATCATGCCTTTTCCTGGCTCCGATAGCAATTTACGCCGGCGAGAACGAGCTTCAGTCGCTCGCAATGAATGCACTGCGATTCCTTCGCGGTGAGGCTGAAGCCAAAACATATTAATGAAATGAAGAAGATTCTCATCTTAAATGGTCCCAACCTCAACCTTCAGGGTAAACGTGATGTAAACATCTATGGGACAACCACATTCGAGGAGTACACCGCTGCGCTCACCGAGCGTTATGCGGGTGTGGTTGAGTTTGACTATATGCAATCCAACGTTGAAGGAGAACTTATCAACACCCTGCATGCAAGCGTGGGCAAGTATGATGGCGTGGTGCTGAATGCAGGAGGTTACACTCACACATCGGTAGCCCTGCGTGATGCCATTGCAGCAATTACAACTCCCGTTGTTGAGGTACACATCTCATCAATTCTGGCGCGCGAGGAGTTCCGCCACACATCCATGATTGCCCCCGTAGCGAAAGGCTCAATCATGGGTTTTGGGCTCGACTCCTATCGACTCGGCGTAGAGGCTCTGTTGGAATAATACCACTTCAAGATGGGCAAGGAGCGTGATTTGAGCGAGAGAGTTGCTTCGGGTGTAGCGTGGAACATAACCGAGAAGGTGGGCTCCACACTGCTTCAGGCCATAGTGAGCATCATCGTTGCCAATCGCATCATGCCCAATGAGATGGGAGTGATAGCCGTAATGACCATCTTGGTCACACTCTCGCAGGTTGTCATCGACAGCGGTTTCTCACAAACACTCATACGCAAGACCGACGCCTCGGAGGGCGATTTCAAGGCGGTATTCCGCTTCAATATATGGGCGTCGGTGTTGCTTTACGCCATTCTTACGGCATCAGCACCCCTGGTGGCATCGTATTATGGGTGGGAGAAGATTACCTCCATAGCACCCGTGCTGTATCTGCTACTACCGCTCAATGCGTTGTGCGTCATCCAAAACACTATAATGGTCAAAGAGTTTCGCTTTGCCGAACTCTCCACAATTATATTCACATCTTCGCTCATAAGCAGCATCATAGCAATCGCAATGGCACTCACAGGCTTTGGCATATGGAGTCTGGTGGGACAACGTGTCAGCATGATGGCAATAAAAGCCATGCTGTTGTGGTGGAAGAGTTCGTGGCGTTATCGCCGTGACACAGACGGCGGCTCGCTGCGAGAAATGACACCATACAGCCTGCGACTGATTGCTACCGACATGATTACAGCCATCTACAATAACATAGCGCAGCTGTTCATCGGCAAGATGTACTCTGCCAATATGCTCGGCTATTACAATCAGGCTCAAAAACTCAAGGATATGCCTGTGAATGCGACCATGCAATCCATACAGAGTGTCACATTTCCTGCGCTGGCAAAAATAAGCGATGACGACGAGAAATTTAAGGAGGGGTATCGCCGTGTGATGATGCTCACCGCCTTTGTTATGTTTCCCATGATGGCTGGTCTGATTGCTACGGCAGAAGATATATTCCAACTGCTGCTCAAGCCACAGTGGCATCCCTCTGTACCCTATTTCCAGATTCTCTCGCTTGTGGGACTCCTCTATCCCATCTCAGCCATAGCCTACAATGTGCTTAAGGTGCGCAGCAACGGAGCCATAATTCTACGACTGGAGATTTTGAAGAAGGTCCTTATGACCATCATCCTCGCCATCACGATTCCCATAGGTGTGAAGGCCATAGCATGGGGAATGGTAGCAGCTGCCGCCTGCGAGATGATACTCAACACCGGAGCTACGACACGTTACTGCAAATTCACCGTCACACTGTTTGCGCGCACGCTACTTCCAATTGCATTGCTGACCGCTGTAATGTTCTTTGCAACAGAGTTTGTGGGTAATTATACCATTGAGTTACACGTAGGATGGCGACTTGCAATAAAGATTGCAACAGGGGTGGCAACATACTCACTCGGGGCATTGCTCACACGCATGGAGGCCCTCAGCGAGGCTGTCACAATTGCACGCCGACTACTCGGCAAGTTGCTTTAATAATCAGAAATGGGTAAAGCCCCTCCACTCGGGGTATATCTCGACTTCATCCTCACTCCAGCATATACGAGGCTCATCAGCTGCCGTGATTCTACCTATGTTATATATAGGCTGTTGAAACATTTCTCTATATTCGCTCTCAAACCTCTCGGCGGCATCAGACTCCACCGTAAAGAGCAGTTTGTAATCCTCACCGCCACACACCGCAGTCTCTATATTACCCTCCGCAGCCGGTATGGCATTAACCTCAAGTTGCGCACCGCAATGCGAGAGTTTAAGTATGTGACACAAATCCGAAGCCAGCCCATCGGAGATGTCCATCATGGCATGTACCTCGACACGTGTGCCGAGCCACTGTCCAAGTTCCACCTGCGGGCGTGGATTACGATGCAAGGCGGCATAATCAGAATCAACACTCCCCTGAAGTATATCCTTCAGGCCAAGTGCCGAGCCTCCCAGCTCGCCGCCGACATATACGACATCGCCCACACGGGCCGCCGAGCGACGCTTCACACACTCCGCCCTGCCACGACCTATGGCCACAACATTTATTGACACACCGCTCTGCGACGAGGTGGTATCACCTCCCACCAATGCCACATCATACTCCGTCGCAAGCGAGTGAAAACCCTCCACAAACTCCTTCGCCCACTCACCGCAGCACTCTGCGGGGAGCGCCAACGAAAGCAATGTAGCCACAGGCTTTACGCCCATGGCTGCTACATCACTTAAGTTTACTGCGAGCGACTTACCTCCCAACTCACGAGCCGATGTGGCATGGCGCAGAAAATGCACCCCCTCCTGAAGCATGTCGGTCGTAACGACCAGCACCTCGCCACCACCTATTGGAAGCACCGTGCAGTCATCGCCGATACTCTCCCAACCATGGTGACTCACCCCCTGGAAGAGTTTTGCCACATAATCTATGAGCCCGAACTCTGTCATTGTTATTTCATCAATGCCTCCTCGGCCTCAAATGCCGCTGAGTAATCAATCATATTGCGCTCAAACTTCGCACGGATATTGTCCAGGCAGAGGTTGCCGATGCTGCCTTCATGTGTATGATTAAGTTCTCGGCCATCATGTTCGTAAGTGCCATTCTGCACTTGCATACCCACCTCACGGTAGGCATCTCGGAAAGGAACTCCCTTCGCCACGGCGTCGTTCACATCCTCAACCGTAAAAAGGTATTTGTAAATGTCGTTTGAAAGGATATCTCGATTTATCCACATCTGCTCAATACCCGCCTTTGCCATGCGCACCACATCAGTTATCTCCTTGAATGCAGGCACATAAATCTCTTTGGTAAGCTGCATATCACGGAAGTATCCCGAGGGCAGGTTTGTCGCCACCAGCGTCACCTCCATAGGTAGCGCCTGCATGCGGTTACACTTGGCACGTGCAAGTTCAAATATGTCAGGATTTTTCTTGTGAGGCATAATGCTTGAACCGGTAGTGAAAGCATCGGGCAACTTCACAAAGCCAAAGTTAGCACAAGAATAGAGACACACATCCTGCGCCAGACGCCCCACCGTAGCTGCAATGGCCGCAATGGCTGTAAGCACCACACGCTCGGTCTTGCCTCGCTGCATCTGCGCATACATCGAATTATATGCCAGATCATCGAAGCCAAGCAGTCGGGTTGTCATCGTGCGGTTCAAAGGCACCGACGAGCCATAGCCTGCACCCGAGCCCAATGGATTGGTATTCACCAATTTATAGGCAGCCTGCAACATCAGCATATCGTCAGCCAACGCCTCGGCATAGGCACTGAGCCACATGCCAAACGACGAAGGCATGGCCACCTGCTGATGGGTATAGCCGGGCATCAACACATCCTTATACTCCTCGGCCTTGGCAATCAGTGTCGCAAACAACTCTTTGACACTCTGCTGCAAAGCAATTATTGCGCTGCGCGAGAAGAGCTTGATATCGACCATCACCTGGTCGTTACGCGAGCGGCCCGTATGGATACGCTTACCCGCATCACCACACATCTCGGTGAGCATGAACTCCACCTGCGAGTGGACATCCTCAACACCCTCCTCAATGCTGAACTCTCCCGCCTGCACCTGCTTGTAAATCTGCTTCAGTCCATGCTCCAAAGCCTGGCAATCCTCAGCCGAAAGCAGACCAATCGAGCCGAGCATCTTCATGTGAGCCATGTTACCAAGCACATCGGCCTCGGCCAGAAACAAATCCAATTCACGGTCACGACCAACGGTAAACTCCTCAACAAACATATCGGTTGAATAACCCTTATCCCAAAGTTTCATATATGTTAATGTTTTTCAATTTTCAATCCATCCAACAAACTATAATACACTTTAATAGCTTGCTCTATCTCATGCAGATAGATATATTCATCGGCGGTATGAGAGCGAGAACTGTCGCCTGCGCCTAACTTGAGCGTTGTGAATGGCATCACCGCCTGATTTGACATCGTAGGTGAACCAAAAGGTTTGCACCCCATCGCCACCAGACGCTCCACAGCAGGATGCGAGAGTGAAATCGCAGATGAGTTAAGATGTGTAGAACGGGGTGTCACATCGCACTCCACAGCCTGACGTATCTCCTCGAGCAACTCTTCGTTACTGTAACATTCATTCACCCTGATATCGACCATAAACCGACATTCTGCCGGCACGACGTTATGCTGTGTACCAGCCTCAATGCCTGTCACGGTCATCTTAACCTCTCCAAGCAACTCCGACACACGCTCAAAACGATGGGTACGGAACCACTCTATATCCTTCAACGCCTTATAGATGGCATTCACGCCCTCCTCACGTGCGGCATGTCCCGCAAGTCCATGTGCCACACAGTCAAGTACCATCAGTCCCTTCTCGGCCACAGCAGGCTGCAACGATGTGGGCTCACCCACAACGGCAAAATCAATCTGCCCAAGTTCTGGCAACACGGCACGCACGCCGCCAATACCCGTAATCTCCTCCTCGGCCGATGCCAGAAATATCAGATTGTAGGGTTGCTCTGTACGCGACAGATTAACAAACGTGGCAAGCATAGCCACAAGGCTTCCTCCCGTATCATTACTTCCCAGGCCATACAGACGCCCATCCTCTTCCTGCGCCATGAACGGATTGCGTGTCCACTGTGCATTGGGCTTCACCGTATCGAGGTGAGCATCGAGCAGAATGGTCGGCTTCGCAGCATCCCGCTCCGCCGCCATAGCCCACACATTATTACCCTTGCGCATGGGCATAAAACCCCACTTCAACAACTCCGCCTCAACAACATCAGCAGCCTGCCCCTCCTCTCTACTGACTGAAGGGGTGGCTATCAAACGCTTCAATAACTCTATGGCCTGTGATGAATCCATGATTTACTTAATTACAACCGTACCGCCCGTAAGGATCTCTGGCGAGGTGATACGCACCTTCTTCACACCAGCCTCAATAGTCTTATAGGCATTGTCAATTTTGGGAATCATTCCCGAATGTATCTTCTCCTCGCTACGTAGCTGCGCATAGAGCACAGGCGTGATGGTTTCAATGAGCGAGCTGTCATCATTCACATCGAGCAGCACGCCAGGCTTATCCAGCGTAAAGACCAGCTCCACCTCATACTTTGCAGCCAAACCGGTAGCCACAGCCGAAGCAACGCTGTCGGCATTGGTGTTGAGCAACTCTCCCGTAGGAGCAAACGTGATTGGTGACACCACAGGTATCACTCCATTGTCGAGCAGCAGAGCCAGCACATCGGCATTGACATCATCGACATCGCCCACAAAGCCCCAATCAATATCCTTGACAGGACGGCGGTGCGACTTCACGACAGCCATGTCGCAACCCGACAAGCCACAGGCATTCACTCCGCGCGACTGCAACGCCGACACCACACGCTTATTTGCCAAACCTGCATAGGCCATAACGGCTATGTCAAGCGTAGCAGCATCGGTAATACGGCGACCTTCGTGCATCTTTACCTCCACACCTAACTGCTTTGCGAGATGTGAACCCATAACACCTCCACCGTGTACCAAGACGAACGCCTCGCCAAGGGCAGCCAGGCTGTCACAAAGCGAAGCGAGAACGTCTCTATTTTCAATCAGCTTACCGCCAATCTTTATAACTTTTATCTTCATCAGAAAACTATTTACATACCCATCTCGGCTGCCGTAGCCTTGAATGCTGAAACAAAACGCTCAACCTCCTTATCGCCAATCATCAACGGCGGCAACAGACGCAGAGTGTACTCTCCGCTGAGGCCCGTCATGATATGATGCTTCTCGCGCAGCTCTTTCCTGAATGTAGCCTGTGGCACACTCAAGTCGATGCCTATCATCAAACCGCGACCGCGGATATCCTTGATGCCGCTGACACCCTTGATGCCCTCGACAATCTTCTCACCCATCTTGCGGGCATTCTCAACCAAGCCCTCAGCTTTGACAACATCAGCCACAGCAATAGCAGCTGCACATGCCAGATGGCTGCCACCAAAGGTTGTGCCCAACATTCCCTTTTTGGCTGGCACCGCAGGCGAAATCATCACAGCACCCACAGGGAAACCATTTGCGATACCCTTCGCCAAAGTGATAATATCGGCCTTCACACCCGACCATTGGTGCGCAAAGAACCTACCGCTACGACCATAACCCGCCTGAATCTCGTCAATGATGAGCAACGTACCCGACTCATCACACGCCTCGCGCGCCGCCTTAAGGAACTCATCTGATGCCACCTGAATACCACCCACGCCCTGAATAGGCTCGATGATAACGGCTGCATACTCGCCCGTGGCAAGCTCCTTGCACAGAGCCTCAACATCGTTCAGTGCTACAAACGACACCTTGTCGGTAACATTTACAGGAGCCTGAATCTTGGGGTTGTCAGTAACGGCTACAGCCATGCTGGTACGACCGTGAAATGCGGCCTTCATGGCCAGCACACGCTCCCTGCCTGTGGTGAATGATGCCAACTTCAGGGCATTCTCGTTTGCCTCGGCACCGCTATTGCAAAGGAAGAGTTCATAATCGGCATAACCTGACAACTCGCCCAGTTTCTGCGCCAGCTCGGTCTGCAACGAGTTCACAACGGCATTCGAATAGAATCCTATCTTTGAAAGCTGGTCGGTAAGCTTTGCGACATAGTGAGGATGGGTATGGCCAATCGAGATTACTGCGTGACCACCATAGAAGTCGAGATACTCAACACCCTCCTTGTCCCACAAGTATGCGCCCGACGCCTTCACAGGCTCCATATCGAGCAGGGAATATACATCAAAAAGTTTCATAACCAAATTTTTAGAAATAGCTTGCCTTAAGTCTCAAGCCCTCGCTTTCATCGAGGCCGAACATAAGGTTCATATTTTGCACAGCCTGTCCCGACGCGCCCTTCAACAGGTTATCCACAACCGAGGTAATCAATAGCTTGCGACCCTCCTTCTGCAATGACAGGAAGCAATAGTTGGTATTGACAACCTGCTTCATATACACCGGCTTGTCACTCACGCACACAAATGGATGTGCAGCATAGTAGGACTTGAAAATCTCTACAATCTGCTCCAAATCCTCATCCACACGCACCACCACATCGCTCATAATACCCCTTGCATGACAACCACGAACGGGGACAAACGCGATGTCGGTATTTGTGCTTCCGCCCGCAGCCACAACAGTCTCGCCAATCTCGCCCAGATGCTGATGGGTGAAGACCTTGTAGTTCGAGAGGTTGGCATTGCGGTTGCTGAAATGAGTATCGGGCGTAGGCTTCTGACCAGCACCCGTAGAGCCTGTGATACCCGTAACGGTTACCTCCTCGGGCAGAATACCTGCCGCAGCCAATGGCATAAGAGCCAGATTAATCGAGGTAGCAAAGCATCCCGGATTGGCAACACAGCGACAACCCTTAATCTTTTCACGATTAAGTTCAGGTGCGCCATACACAAACTCGCCGGCATCAGCCTTCAAACGGAAGTCGTTGCTAAGGTCAATAATCTTAACCCTCTGTGGCACAGGATTCTCATCCAAGAACTTGGCCGAGTTACCGTGACCCATACATATGAATAGCACGTCAATATCCTCAAAATCTATCGGCGAGAACTTCAGGTCGCTGTAAATCAAGTCGGTATGCACCGA
>JAEIGA010008526.1_pt1 | contig 15546 bp, 9 predicted proteins | sample 9270691 | NCBI WGS metagenome assembly JAEIGA01 (sample SAMN17057246, study PRJNA624740) | gut metagenome | biome: biome; isolation source: fecal sample | host: Bos grunniens | place: China: Xizang | collected 2019
GAAGAATCTCCACAATACCTCCAGTGGGAGTGTGCATCATCACCATTCTGTCAATCATCTGTTCCAGCTCCTCACCACAGAAAGAAGCAGCTGTCAAAGTAACGATTTTAGGAAGTTCCGGCTTAAAAGTGTACCTTTCCATAATAAATCAGATTAAGGATTCAAAAAACGGCGGTACACGAATTGAAAGGATACAAAAGAAGCGTGAAGCCTACATATACCCACTCCACGAACCAGGCACTAGCAAAGCCCCGCAAACAGAATGAGTAATGCGGAGCCTCACGCCGATATTATAACATCCTAATCCAACCATTGTTGGAACAAGATGAACAACATCACGCAAGGGCATCCACAATACCTTGTCTCCGGTTTGCTTAAATTGCTAGTTTAGGTTCGACGGAAAACAAAGCGTGTAAACGCCTTTAACAATAAAACAAGTCATGCGATGTGACAACACCACATAACATTGCAAATTTACTAAAAAATAAAGCCCTAATCAAGAGAAGAGGTAAAAAATGTAAGACAGCGTCACGGAGAGCTAAGGGCAGGAGTATAACCGATAAGCAATACCCTCTACTATCTCCTTGCTGTTATATGGAAACAAGCTTGTTTTATTTCATACTTCACATAGCAACGGCCGGCGTTCTTCAAGTCGCGGAGGACTTCGGCCAGAACGGCTTTCAAGTCAACCTCACGGGCATCGGGGCCTTCATCGTCATGCTTCTCAAAACGACGGTAGGAGATATCTACGGTAGTACCGTAACAATGCACCGAACGCTTTGAGGCATTCACGTTCCTGCGTGAAAGACTCTTTACATCGGCATCAGTTCTCAGTACCGAAGATACAATCACGCTGTATGCCGGAAGATTTTTCCTTTTCAGAGAATCCTGGAAATTCTTTCCGATATCGTGAAGAAGGTCATAAGCCTCCTTTACAAGAAATGGGCTTGAATGAGTAAGCTCATCAACGACAAAAGGCTCATTGTAACGCATCGGGCCTCCGACAAGATAGAGTTTTTTGGAAGCCATTGGAATGCCGTCACGCGAAGTCAGCGGATTTATTCCAATCTTCTGTGCTGCTGCAAGATGAGTGTCATTCAGGTCGTTGAAAGCCCTGCTTGAGTTTATATATGTGATTCTATTGGGCTTGCCGGCAACGGTATCGGGAGAGACCGATGCAACACTCTCTACTACAACATCTTTTCCGCAAGAGAGAATTAAGAAAAAAAGTGATATATAGCAATATATTTTCATAGCAATCTTTTGGGAACAGAATAGAAACTGCAGCCCTTTTACACCATTGCAAAGATAGTCAAAGCTGAATGCAGAACAAAACAAGCCCGGTTATTTTTTCAGGTGAAGCCATTTATGAATATTCTATTTGCTGTATATTATTTTTAAATATTATATTTGCGGAGAAAACGTTAACATCATAAGAAATATTCTAAATTATTAATTTAAATAAATTTGTGACATGAAAAAGACTTTACTTCTTTTGTCGTGCATGCTTGCGGGCTTGGCCGGCTCTTTTGCACAAGGATTCCCGACAATAAGTAGCGGTGAGAACGCCAAATGGTATCTCATCCAGTTCATGAACGGCGGGAACGCACTCACTGCCGAAACGGCAGGAGCGCAGATTACCACTGCTACAGCAATCGGCAGCGACGCACAGTTGTGGAAGATTACAGGTGATGCAACCAACGGCTACACATTCACAAACAAGAAAGGAAATATTCTTTATGTGAATTCAGCAGCCAAGAACCAGATGGTAAAATCGGCTGCCACAGCAATAGGTGTAAGCAAATTCTTTATCAACTCAACCGCCAACAGCACATACAGCGGCGGTTATGAGATTCAGCCAAAAGGCAATACTTCCGTTTCCATGAATCTTTGGGGCGGACCTTCGGAGAACCGTGGCGTAGGTCTTTGGGACAAGGCAGACCAAAACAACCCTGTACAGTTCGTAGAACATGCCGTGTTCGAGAACCTTGGCAACATTTCAATCATCCCCTACCCTGCAGAAATCACAGTAGGTGAAGGCAACCTTGCCGTAGCATCCCTCAAGGCTATCACATACCCCAATGACGACACACAGAAGTATGTCAGCGATTTTGCTTCAATGCTCGCAAAGACATCGGGCACCTCGCTCGCTGTCAAGGAGAGCGGTACCGAAGCAGCGACAGGCGAGATATGGCTTTCCGTTGATGCTTCACTGCCTGCAGAGGGTTACGCGCTCAACGTAAATGAGAACGGCATTGAAATCAAAGCAGCCACAAAGACCGGTTTCTTCTATGCAATACAGACATTGAAACAGTTGCTCCCACGCGACCTCTTCGGCGATGAGCTCAACAGTGAGGCAAAATGGGAGATTCCTTTCGTAACCATTGCCGACCAGCCACAGTTCGGTCATCGCGGTTTCATGATGGATGTCGCACGTCACTTCTTCGACAAGGACGAAGTGAAGAAGGTGCTCGACATTATGGCACTCTACAAGATGAACCGCCTGCACTGGCATCTCAGCGATGACCAGGGCTGGCGCATTGAGATTCCCGAATACCCGTTGCTTACAGAAGTGGGCGCAATACGTTCCGGTTCGTTTACAAGCCCCGGTGACGGCAGCAAGTTCTTTGACGACACAGAGTATGGCCGTGGAATGTATTTTACACAGAAAGACCTGCGTGAGATTGTGGCATACGCTGCCGAGCGCAACATCGATATCATGCCAGAAATTGACCTGCCCGGACACATGATGGCAGCCGTAACATCTTATCCCGAACTTAGTTGCGACCCGACAAAAGAGTATTCTGTACGAATCGACGGTGGTATATCAAAGGATGTCCTGAACATCGGCAAAGACGAGACCATCGATTTCCTGAAGTGCGTACTCGACAATGTTGCTGAAATATTCCCCTTCCCATATATACACATTGGCGGTGACGAATGCCCCACCGACCAATGGCAGACAAACGAGGATTGCTTGCGCCGTGTACAGGAAGAAGGGCTTGCCGGTGTACATGAGTTGCAGTCATGGCTTGTAGAGGAATTGGGTACATACCTCAAGGAAAAGCACAGAAAGGATATTGTAGTATGGGACGAGTTGCTTTCTCACTGGACAAGCGACAATGCAGTAAAGCCTGTCATCATGGCATGGAACAGCCTTGGAAAGACAGCCGAGGCCGCCAACAAAGGTTTCAAGAGCATCGCTACCCCATATTCACATGTATATATCGACTTCATGCAGGTGGGCCCGGACAAGACAATCATTGACGAGCCATACTACGGCGGCTGGAGCGAGACAAATACAAACACATTGGAAGAGGCATACTCACTGAACCCGATCGGTTCGCTCAGCGGACGCGAAGAGTACTGCATGGGCGTTCAGTGCAACCTTTGGGCAGAGACCCTAAACGACAACACAGAGCTTGAGTACCAGCTGTTGCCACGTATGATAGCAGTTGCCGAAACCGGATGGCTCCCCAGCAGCAAGAAGAACTGGAGCGGTTTCTACAAGAGGCTGCAGAGCCATGACGAGATTCTCGACCTTCTTGGCTATACATACGCAAAGCACTATATTGAACCAAAGGAATACACCGCTGCCGAAACAGCTGTCATGGAGGCCGAAGCAATTCTTGCAGGCAGCATCCGCGGAGGCGTAGGATACCCTGCTGCCGAACTGTACGATGCATTGCTAGCTGCACTTGACGCTGCAAACGGCGACGATGTCACAGAACTCACAACAGCTATCAACGCATACAAGAACGCTCCTATTCTGCAGCCCGAAGCCGGGAAAACATACCAGATAGTTTCGGCATCCACTTACTACAAGCGTCAATATGCAGGCTCTACAATGTATGCAAGCGGCAACGGCATACGCTTCCACTACACTCCACAGGTTGAGCCGGAGGAGTTGTGGCAGTTCGAAGCAACAGGAAGCGGTTATATAATGAAGAACCTCTACAACGGCAAGGCAATAACCATGCCAAGCTACAATACAGCAGTTACAACAACCGACAACGGAACAACGGTAAGAATCGACAAGGCAACCATTGCTACACGCGATGTCACATACGTACCGGGTGCAGTGACGATATCTGCTGTCAGCGGTTACAATGCAGCAATGACCGGCAGTGTCAAGCGTTTGAGCGCAGAGCCATCTGGCGATGTATATGTAAAGGACGAAGCTGCACTCTGCTACAACGGCACCTGGAAGATTATCGAAGTGACAGACTTTACAGCCCAGCTTGCAGGCCTTGTAAAGAAATGCGAACTCATCGCCCTGAATGCAAAACCGGGCAAGGTTGGAGAGCCTACAGAAGAGGCTCTTGAGTACCTCTTGAACAACGTGACAACTCCGGCCGGAGCAGCTGTTGCAGAAGGCGGCGTTACCGAGCAGCAGTACAATGCATACGTTGCACTCTACCACCAGTTCATGATGATGCCACGCGCAACTATGGCCGATGCCATCGACACCGGCGCATACTACTACATACGCAATGCATACTTTACAAACTACTATGCAGCATACAGCAACAACCGTGTAGAGCCAAAGGCCAAAGGCACAACCGACAACTTCCTATGGAGCTTTACAAAGAACAGCGACGGCACTGTAAACATCTACAACAAGGCTAACGGCCAGGCTGCATACATAAGCAGCAATGCTGTTGACCAGACTCTTAATGTGGGTCGCGACTACGCTTGGACTCTAAAGGAAACCACAACCGATACCGGCAGCAAAGGAATTGCAATTATTGCAGGCGACGGCGAACATGGCTGGTACACAAACCCCGATGCATGGGGCTACATACTCACAAAGCCTTATACATGGGGTGCAAGCGTATGGACACTGGAGAAATCGGCTGTTGAAGTAGAGACAGGGATAGAAGAGATAACAGAGCAAGGAGCAAATAGCAAAGGTACATACGACCTGCAAGGCCGAAAAGTAGAAGCCCCGACCAGAGGTATATACATTGTCAATGGCAAAAAGATATTTATAAAGTAAATAACGGAACCATTAACAGATCATTATGAAAAAATATTTTTCTATTCTATTACTCAGTTGCCTATTTGCTTATGCATCACAGGCCGCAGCAATCCCCAAGGACGGCGACGTATTTCGTCTTGTGAACATTGCTACCGGAAAGGCAATAACAAATGGTGACATCGCAGCACGCAACACATACCTGAGTATTGCCGATGTCAACAATGAATCAAAAGGGCAAGAGTGGACATTTGTATCACTTTCGGCCAAAGAGCCTCTTTTTACGCTCTATAACGACAATTACGGCCAGGCTATTGACATGACAAGCAACCCAGGCAGACTATTGCAGTGGGAAGGAACTTGCAGCGATAATCAGGCTTTCTATGTCAACACTGTGAACGAAACCGAAGGCATTGTGCAGCTGTTAAGCAAGAACGACCATTCATTCGTGATGCAGGTGCAGGATAACGCTTCAATTGCAATGGTGAAAGAGGCAAGCGGTGAATCCACATATTTCCGCATCGAATACATCAAGAATAACAAGATTGAGAATCTTCCTGTAATGGGACGTTATTTCATTATTCGCGAGAAATCGAGCGGAATGTCACTGAACACCCGTGGTAACAATATAAATGATGCCAGAATATATCTCGATGAATACAATGAGAACAGCAATGCCGATTTCGTATGGCAACTGCGCCGCAACACAAACGGAGTAGAACATTGCCAGTTCTACAATCCTTATTCCGGCAAAGCCATTGACGTGTCGCTCGGAGTCAAGAACTACCCTCTTTTGTGGGACCCTTCATACAGCAATGCGAACCAGCAGCTTCAATTCATCCCGGTTGACGGCGAGAAAGGAGTTTACCGCATCAATGCAAAGACAACCACAACCTGGTATAGCATGAAAGCCAGTGGCCAGAGCCTGTCAATGGCCAATGGATATAACAGCGGTTCTCTGTTCGAGCTTGTACAGATATATCCCGATGATATCCCTATGCCCAATGTATGGGAAGATGAGACTTTCTTCGGGGAAAACAAGGAGAATGGCCATGCAACATACATGCCATATTCATCTACGGGCAAGATGAAAGCCGACGAGCGTTATAATCTCCCCTGGATAGAGCCTGAGACTGCAGAATACCTTAGCCTCAACGGCACATGGAGTCTCAACTGGGTCGAGACCGTTGCCGAGCGTCCCGGCAAGGACAAGTTCTGGGGCGATGATGTTGACGTATCTTCTTGGGATAAAATAACTGTTCCGTCGTGCCTTGAGATGAACGGCTATGGCGACCCATTGTACATCAATGTGGAATATGCGTTCAACAACAATCCTCCGATGATTGAAATGAAGAGTGGCCTGATAAATTCAGTTGCATCATACCGTCGCGACTTTGAGCTTCCTGCTGAATGGAACAGCAAGCGTCTGTTCCTCCATTTTGACGGAATCTATGGAGCGGCATTCATTTGGATGAACGGCAAATACGTAGGCTACACTCAGAGCGGAAACAACGATGCTGAATTTGATATTACAGAGCATGCACGCGAAGGCAAGAACAATGTATGTGTTCAGGTTATCCGTTGGAGCGATGCATCATATCTCGAAGGTCAGGACATGTGGCACATGAGCGGCATACACCGCGATGTGTATCTCTTTGCCACGCCGAAGACATTTGTTCGCGACCACTATATAACCTCTTCTTTGGATGCGGCAAGCGGTTATACTGCCGGTTCAATGAATGTTGCAGTTGAAATGGATAACCGCGACGGTGCGGCTGTAAGCAAGAGTGTTGATGTTTCTCTTGTTGCTCTGGACGGCAATGAGGTGGCAAAAAAGAGCATTACGTTCGATTTTGCAGAGGGAGAAACATCAAAAGCTGCCGACGTTGCCTTTGACGGGTTGTCAGCTCTCCATGCATGGACAGCAGAAACACCCAACCTCTATACAGTAGTAGTTGTACAGAAAGATGAAGACGGTAACGAAGAGCATGTATTCTCTACTAAATATGGTTTCCGTGATATTGCCATTAAAGACGGACTAGTGTACATTAATGGTGAAAAAGTTCTTTTCAAGGGTGCAAATCTTCAGGACACACATCCTGTAACAGGCCGTACTGTGGACATTGAAACAATGCTTAACGATGTAAAGATGTTCAAGCAGGCAAACATGAACACTGTGCGCACAAGCCACTACCCCCGTCAGGCGAAGATGAATGCAATGTTCGACTACTACGGTCTCTACTGTATGGACGAGGCCGACCTTGAGTGTCATTACAGTTGGGAGAAGGGCAAGGAAACTGGCGGCATAACCAATGAGGACAGCTGGAGAGCACAGTATATTGACCGTACCGTGCGCATGGTCTATCGCGACCGCAACTTCCCTTCAATTATCTTCTGGTCACTCGGAAATGAGAGCGGCGGAGGAAAGAACTTCCAGTACACATACGCAGCTGTACGTGCCCTCGACAACCGCATAATACATTACGAAGGAGCTTCACGTGCAGGTACTGCACATACCGACATATGGTCCGAGATGTATCCGACCTTGTCAGATGTGGACAAGCATGCCAACAACAACTCAAAAGGACAGCCCTATTTCATGTGCGAATATGCCCATGCAATGGGTAATGCTGTCGGCAACCTGCGGGAGTATTGGGATATGATAGAAAGCAGCAGATACGGCATCGGTGGCTGTATCTGGGACTGGGCAGACCAGTCAATCTACGATGCCGAGGATATAAAGAACGGTAATTTCAAGGTTAATGGCATGAACAAATACCGTACCGGTTTCGACTATCCCGGTCCCCATCAAGGGAACTTCGTAAACAACGGCCTTGTTACAGCCGAGCGTACATGGAGCCCCGAACTGACTAATGTAAAATACGTATATCAATATGTAAAGTTCCTTGGTTATGACGTTGCAAGCCGTAACCTGACAATAAAGAACGACTACGACTTTATCTCTTTGGACAAATTCTACCTGGAGTATTCAGTGCTTATAGAGGGTGAGGTTGTTGAGAACGGCAGAGTTGAGATTCCGGCTGTTTCTCCTGGCTCAGAGACAACTTTGAACATCCCTTACATGACAGAACCCGTAAGCGGCAAGGAAATGCTATTGAACATAGAATTGCGCTACAAGGATGAGCAATCGTGGGCCGACGCCGGTTACTGCATAGCAACAGAGCAATACACACTTGCAGAGCGTGACACTGCTGCTTTTGTCATGAACCCGGATGAGGAACTTGCTCTTGCCAAAACCTCACAGGGTTATTCTATAAAGAGTTCAAGAATGGAAATGACGTTCAAAGCAGATGGTACAATGCTCTCTTGGGTTGTTGATGACAACAAGCTGATGGAGGTTGGCCCGGAGTATGGCAACTACCGCTGGGTTGAGAATGACAAGCCAACAGAAACTCTCAGCCAGTATGCTGTAGGCCCTGGCATAAAGTCAAAATCGGCAACATTCAGATTGAGCGAAGATAAGAAGCAAGCTATTGTTGAGGTGAATGCCTCAACATGGTGCAGTGACTACAAGTTCATCTACACCATTACAGCCGACGGTGCAATGCTTATTGATGCATCATATACAGCAACAGTATCCGATGCACGCCGTATTGGTATGACAATGGAGTTCCCTGCTCATTTTGAACAGATTGAATATTATGCATACGGACCTTTCGAGAACTATGTTGACCGTCGCGGCGGTTCATTGCTAGGCCGTTACTACACCACTGTAAGCGATATGTTCGAGCCTTATCCAATGCCCCAGAGTATGGGTAACCGCGAGGGATTGAGAGACCTGCTGCTCTTCAGCGAGGAAGAGGGAATCGGTGTCAGAGTACAGACCCGTGGCAATGTAGCGTTCTCTCTGCTGCATTACAGCGACGAGCACTTGAAAAGGACCAACCATATTTGGGAACTTGAAAAAGGAAATGTATATGCCCATTTCGATTGCTGCCAGAAAGGAATAGGCAATGGAAGTTGCGGCGAGGTAGTAACCTTAGACAAGTATCTCATCAATAACGGTGCGAAATATAACTGTTCACTGCTCTTTACTCCGGTCATGGATATTGAGACTGGCATTGAAGAGGTGATTGATGATGCAAAAGGTCAAAACGCAAAAGTAAAAGGTGTTTACGACCTGACCGGAAGAAAAGTAGAAGCCCCGACCAGAGGTATATACATTATCAATGGCAAAAAGATATTTATAAAGTAAGAAGCTGTTAAATAATAGAAATGCGGAGTGGTTCAAGCCACTCCGCATTTCTATTATTAACAGGAGTTCGATATAATAATCTGATTACCTGAGTTATATCGAATTCACATTCATACTCGGTTTCTGACAAACCGCATTATAACACGCTCCACCTCTTCGGGTGAATCGGTAAGCGAAAGCATAAGATTCCTGTAGCAGCCCTTTTCATGCAATCCCTCAAGCAAAGGATATACCGGGAATTTCTTACTCCAGTACTCAGCACCGAGAAAAATCATCGGACTCGCATAACCGCAAGTAAGATAGTGGTTCTGAGCAGCATCCTGAAAAATCTCCTGCATAGTCCCTGCACTTCCGGGAGAATAGACCACACCCCCCTTAGCTATAGCCAACAGACCGTCCTCGCGTATGCTGTTGTCGAAATATTTAGCAATATGCGTAGCAAACGGAGTTGCCGGCTCATGTCCATAGAACCATGTAGGAATACCAACGCTGCTGCAATCGCTCACACGCGGCATGCGCTCCATAAGAGCAAAAGCAGACGGAAGCCAATCGCAATCCTTGTACGAAGGAGCCGAAGCCAGTATAGCCAAAGCCACGTCCACCTCATTGTCATCACGTCCTGCAAGCCAAGCACCCAAATGGGCAGCCTCCATAGCCCCAGGACCACCGCCCGTAACCATCAGACAACCATTCTCGGCAAGACGCTTGCTTAGCAGAACAACCTTACGGTACATATCATCGGTACGCAACAAGGCATGCCCACCCATTACAGCTACAACACGGCGTTCGTCATAGCCGGCAAGGAAATCGTGCAAAGCATCGCTTATAGAATGGTCGTGCAGCGAACGTGCAGCAGTCTCTGCTATATCACCGGCCAGCTTGCCTTCCGAAACATAATGCCTGTATATACGGGTATCGTAGCACTGCGCAAAAGTATCGGGAAAACGGTAATCGTATCCGGCATACAGTTCCGCTGCAGAATACAGTTTAGCACGGAACATATTGAAAGGAACAGAAAGCCTGGGAAAGAGAATGCAGTCGGGTGAGAGTTCCTGTCTCATCACATCGGGCATCGTGCAACCGAAGAATATGCAATCCTTGAAACGGCACTGCACTGCATTGCGCCCGAATTCAATGTTCTGGAAAGCATAATGTTCAAGCAGGGCACCCGGCACAATGAGCTGCGACAAATCGTCATAATTCTCTATTTCGGTATATTGTTTCATAGCATAGGTTTCACATTGCTAATATACAAAAAAAGGAACAACGGCAAAAACCGTTGTTCCTCACATATTATGCTTTATATATTATTCCTCTTTTGGAACAAGCTCGAAGAATGCATTTATCTCCTGCTGGTCTATTGCCTGGCGCACGTTGAAACGCTTTATTTGGTCCTCATAACCACGTTTGCTAATCTTGAACTCGATTGTGACATCACGTGAGTTTGCATAAGTAAGACCAAGAATGTTAAAGGAACGTGTCTCCTCATAAGGAGTTGTTGTCAAGTAATTCTCGTTTGTATTCTTAACCTCAGACGGAACACTTGATATTACACGGTAGAAGATACGTGCACCACGTGGGTCACTGTCTATACTCCAACGAAGAATTGTACGCTCAAGAGATGTCTCACCTGCGTTATCGCGTGACACACGCTCGTCGGCACCGCCGTCAACAATTGTAGGGTCTTCCACATAAGCAGGATCTCTTTCAAGTTCACAAAGTACTGCATCAGGGTATGTAAGTTCCGGCCCATAATAAGTTTTTTCATTTACCAAACGGAAAGTTGGTTCAAGAGTTACCGACTTTGATATATAACCAGGTTTCAAAAAGCGGAATGTCAATGAATTGTTTTCAATGAACAGTTGTTTCTGTTTTTTAGTCAGCCATTGACCATCTTCTGCAGGAGTCTTTATTGTAACTGTAGCTGGTGTAGTATTACATATTTTCTCCCCATTATAATAAACAACCGCACCTGCTGGTTCACTATTTATTGCAACCTGAATATTTTTCGAAGTCAAAGGCCTATATTCTTTTTTTGAGGCACACGAAGCTAACAATGAGGTTACAAAAATAGCGCATAATATTATTTTAAAGATAGCTTTCATTTTGAATAATTTTAAAAGAAACTACATTTATTATTCCTCTTTTGGAACAAGCTCGAAGAATGCATTTATCTCCTGCTGGTCTATTGCTTGGCGTACATTAAAACGCTTTATTTGGTCCTCATAACCACGTTTGCTGATCTTGAACTCGATTGTGACATCACGTGAGTTTGCATAAGTAAGACCAAGAATGTTAAAGGAACGTGTCTCCTCATAAGGAGTTGTTGTAAGGTAATTCTCGTTTGTGTTCTTAACCTCAGACGGAACACTTGATATTACACGGTAGAAGATACGTGCACCACGTGGGTCACTGTCTATACTCCAACGAAGAATTGTACGCTCAAGAGATGTCTCACCTGCGTTATCGCGTGACACACGCTCGTCTGCACCGCCGTCAACAATTGTAGGATCATCTATATATGCCTTATCTCTTTTCAACTCGCAATAAACAGCCTCCGGCCAAACGAAATGAATTCCATATTGTTTTTTCTTTGCAAATAAGATACCTCCCAGCAACATACCTGGCAAATTGAATTTCTTATCAGCTACCATTTCCATTTTTGGTGCAACACGAACTGTCTTGCTTTCATAGCCATCCTTTACGAACTTGAATTCCAAAGTACCGTTTTGAATCCACGAGCTACTGATTGTAGAAAAATTATCAACTACATATCTAGCCATCTTCTTATTCAACTTCACAAAATCATCAAGTTCAACCATTACAGTACCGGGAGCACTTGAGGTTATTTCTTTTCCGTTAAGATAAACTTTTACACCTTCAACATTACAATTTAATTGAATGTTTGCAAGAGTCTTCTCAGCATTAAGAATTTTGATTTTACGTCCATCTTTAATGGCAAACTGTGCATTAGCCGATTCAAAAGATAAGAATGAAATTGATGCGGCTAACATCATTAAGTAGAAAAATCTTTTCATTGTTACAATATTATTAGTTAAACATAAATTCGGTAGCCAAGACGGCAAACGTTTAACCAAAAAAGAAACGCAGGCGTACTTACTGCAAAGAGGTACGACCAAGCACCCACACGAACATAAGCACGCCCACGCTAAGCGTGGACATTCATTGTGCTTATTGTTTGCTCGTGTTTAAAAATTGGTCGTTTTCTTTGCAAGAAACAATAGCCTAAATGCCATCAAAACTGACTGCTTTTCAGCAATCAAGGCAAAGATATAAAAAACCGGATACATATAGCCATTATTTCATAAAAAAAACTAAAAACAATAAAAAAATAGACAATACTGCATTAAACAATACTGTCTATATAATAAGGTAGCCAACGGCTGGAGTATTACACTATACGGTAATCCTGTCAATTATACCGCTTAGCGTTGCTATTGCAATTCCATAATTCGTAATCGGCACGCCTTGCGCCTTAGCCTGGCGCACACGCGACATCACCGCCCTGCGGTTGAACATGCATGCCCCGCAATGTATTACAAGGTCATAGCCGGCAAGGTCGTCGGGGAAATCATTGCCTGATACTATATCAATTGAAATGCCCTCACCCAGCTTAGCACGCAACATGCGCGGAAGCTTTACGCGACCTATATCCTCATTCTGCGGAACATGAGAACAAGCCTCAGCTATAAGTATCCGGGCATCGGGCTCCAATGAACGAAGCACCTCGGCACCCTTAAGAAAAGCATCGATATCCCCTTTGTGACGAGCCATAAGAACCGAGAAGGAGGTTAATTTTGTTCCGGGCGGGGTAACCCTCTCAACCTCGGCAAAGAGCTGCGAATCTGTTATTACAAGCCGCGGAGGAGCTGTTAATGAACCTAGCAGTTGAGAGAACTCTTCCGGAGCACAGCAAAGGGGTATGCAGTGCTTGTCGAGCAGATTGCGGAGCGTCAGTACCTGAGGCTGTATAAGACGTCCTTTAGGCGCGGAGCTGTCCTGCGGCATAACAAGAACCACAATATCGCCACGCTTTACAAGGGTGTATGTGATATCGTCATAAGCTTCATCGTTCATGCAGCACCGGGCCATTCCATCAAGCAACAACGGGAGTCCTTCACCCGTGACGGCAGAAAATGGAATCACATTATCGTCTAACACATTCTGCCACTCCTTAAGCCGCACCTCACTACCCTCTGCATCACACTTGTTCATGATAAGCATCAAAGGGATTCCGTGTGCCTTTATTGCCTTTATCCACTCATTTTCAAAGGAAGCATCATGAGGGTCGTCACCAAGCAGCAGAAGAGCAATATCCGTACGTGAAAGAACCTTCCTTGAAGCGTTGACACGCATTTCACCGACAACGCCGGTATCGTCAAACCCGGCTGTATCCCCTATCACAGCAGCACCTATGCCCGGCAGTTCTATGTTCTTCCATACGACATCGGTTGTCGTGCCTGCAACAGGCGACACAATGGATACATCCTGCCCGGCAAGACGGTTCAGAAGCGATGACTTGCCGGTATTCCTGCGACCGAATATAGCTATGTGACAACGGTTGGAACGTGAAGTTTCTGTCATTTCAAATAAATTCTATATCGGCAAAATTAGTTTTATATGCCGAAAAAACATTATGAAATGAAAAAAAACTGCAACATATCCTCAACGACAATAACAAAGGGTTAAAGCATTGTGGCTTTAACCCTTTGTTATATAAGAAAATCATCACTTGGCATAGGATTTATATTGCAGTGCTTTATTCTTAGCCGTTGGCCAACCTTGCTCTGCAGCCTTGGAGAACCATTCGTATGCCTTTTCCTTATCAGGTTTCATCTTCAGCATAGACAACACCGGAGGAGCCTCTCCTGAATAGACTACACCGACTGCGCATTGTGACAACGGATGCCCTAATTCTGCAGCCTTTTGATACAGGTTCCAATATTGCTTTGCACGATCCCACTGGAACATCTTGCCCCATGTACTTCTCTCTATAATCTGTGCCTGAACGAAGATACCGTGTACATATCCTTTTGCAGATGCATTTTGGGTCAGTTGCTCGGCAACGCCAAGATCCAGACTGGATTCTGAGATAAATTTTCCAGCAAGCCTCAACTCAGCAAGAGTCGTCTTTGCAGCTGCATGCCCCATATCCGAAGCTTTCATCAGGTCCTTAAATATAACCTCTTCACTCTCTTCCTGGAACAGACCTACAAGAGCCTTTTCAAAGAGGTTGTTTGCCTCTACATCATCAGGAGCATCTGCATTCGCCTGAACATACAGCATTGAATACCTTTCGGAGAAGACATTATGTCCTTGCTCAATTAACTTCAGATAAAACTCGTCAGCTTTTGCAAAATCCTTTTCTACGCCCAAGCCAAAGTTGTACATTTTAGCCATAGCGACATCGGCCGGGAGATACCCCTCTTTACTCGACTCAGTAAAAAGCTCCACAGCCTTCTCAAGATTGCGTTCTACATGATGTCCCCTGAGATACATAAGTCCCAGATTGTACAAACACACCGAACGCTCTGCAGGCAGTGATTCAGGAACCATTTCAAGAGCCTTTGTGTAGTATTCAAAAGCCTTGCCGAAGTCCCTTTTCTCCTTTACATTCACAAAATAGAAAGCCTCACCCATCAACCGCCACATATAATGTTCCTGGGCAGGATCTGACTTCAAAGACTTCTGGAAAGTATCCTCCAACTTCTGTAAATTCTTTTCTTCAGGCTTATACTTAAAGGAATGCACAGCCTTCTCCAGTTTTTTGGTAACCTTAGAAAAACCCTCGTTCTGAGCAAATAAAGAAGCCGTCGCAAACAATAGCGCGAGAACAAACATAGCAATCTTTTTCATAACAATAGATATTTGGCGATTTTCATATCATTGACCTCATAAAGAATTATAACGCAGTGTACATTGTCCTGCAATACCCTTTTCAATTTGCAATTATAGCAAAATCGCACTTATGCAAAAACGAAAGGATGATAATATTTTTCTACACCCTTTTGTTACATCTACTACAGAAACAATCATTAAAGAAATCCTTTATACTTTAAGGAAAAGCTTATGCTTGTACATAAGTTTTAAAATAAAGAATATAACCATGCTGTTGCATGCGGTAAGGAGCACTTGGTACCAGCCTCCAAAATACTGTTCTGTTCCATAGAGCAACGACGCTGCTATGCAACGGAAGTTCACCAGTTCACCGATAAGATATGCAGTTATGGCATTGCAACCGTAACATAGCAGCCACCCCCATCCTTTTGTGTGTCCTTTCACATCTATCCACCAATAGAACAATGCAAGCAACAGATAGCACCAGCCTGCA
>JAEIGA010008527.1_pt1 | contig 15545 bp, 14 predicted proteins | sample 9270691 | NCBI WGS metagenome assembly JAEIGA01 (sample SAMN17057246, study PRJNA624740) | gut metagenome | biome: biome; isolation source: fecal sample | host: Bos grunniens | place: China: Xizang | collected 2019
ACGCTGCTTTGTTTTTGACAGACAATTTTGAAAGTTGCGAAGTTTCAGATCGTCAAAACCAAAGCGTAGTAAACGCCTTTCATTATGTCTTGTCCCACCCTCCCTGTCTACTCCATTGAGATAGACCACTCGGCGTAGGACACAACAAAGTTAAACAATTATTCGAGGAATTCCATAATATACTTCTCGTTCTTGGCACCATTAGATGTTCTTTTACTAAATTTGTCAAACTATACTGATTAGCGATATGGGACAAGATAGTATCCAATATGGTTTCGCATTTCAAGATGAATCTGAGTTCATTGTAGATATTGATTCATTAACGCGCGACAGTAGTGCAGGACATAAATATTTCTGTCCTCAGTGCCGTAGTGAAATGTATCCAACTTTTGGACCTATACAGGAACATCATTTTCGCCATAATGGAACACAATGCCAGCACGATACCTATCTACACTCTGTAGCAGAGTATATGTTTCACGCAGAGTATCTTAAGTGTCTCGAAAATAGCGAACCATTCATCCTAGAACTCCATAGCCGTGTTCCTTGTGATAGAAATTGTACGGAGAAGAAAAACCGCATATGCACAAGTTTTCATAATACAACCACAGTAGATCTTACAAAGATTTATAAGTCGGTAAAATTGGAAACAAATGTAAATGTAGAAGATGGACGTTTCAGAAGGCCAGATATTCTTTTAACATCAGAGTTGGGAGACCAACTCTGGATTGAAATATGGGTTAAGCACGAGACTTCAGAAGAGAAACGTAATGATGGTCACATCATCGAACTCAAGATTACATCAGAGAAGGACTTAGAGCAGATAAAGAATCATAAACTCACAAAGACCGTCGATAACGAACTTGCTGTTCGTCTCTTCAATGTTGAATTTGGCGAAGACTGCATAATAAGCCGCATAAATCACGATTCTCAGACATGTACTAACTTCAGAGAGTTAGTGCAATTCCATAAACCATTTGCGAAATCATCATACCATCAAAAGCGACCATCAAGACCAACCATAGGCATCGATCTCTCTGACGATGAATTTGATATCAGTACGATTGAATGGATTGACCTTGGATTGCCGTCAGGGACCTTGTGGGCTAAATGTAATACTGGGAGCCAGTTGTCCTTCCACATGGCAAAAAACAGGTTTGGTCTAAATCTACCATCCAAAGTCCAAGCGGAAGAACTGTATGAAAAATGTAAGAGATCATGGGATTCGCAAACGAAGAGTGTTAAATTCATAGGTCCTAATGGTAACTTTATACTACTCCCATGCAAAGAGAAGAATGAATCATACTGGCTAAGAGACTATGAGGATAGGTGGCGTGAACATGGTCAGCGTTTTGCAATCGGTCAAGATAACACATTCTACATAAACGATAGAGAGGCAACGTCATTATCATCCATTCGTTTGACGAAATCGACTACGAGAAATCATATCGATAAATCTGAGCCAACATTGTTCTAACTATATATAAAAGCGGCACTTGCCCTTGTCGCCTTTCTATGAAAGCTAACAAAGGCAACCATCTATTCCCACCGCACAGGCGAGAATATGAGGACTGCAAGCAGATCCTCAAACTCTCGCTGACGCCATGCTGCAAGGTCACGTTATTCAGACCTGGTTTGCACTATTCCATCCCCGGTCATCAGGTCGTTATCGACGATTTCGCTTGAGCCACGAATTGTAGTTTCTAATAAAATCTTTGTAGGCAGCTTCCATATCCCGATCACGCATTCGTCCGCGAACATACTCTAGAAATACTTTGTCACTAGTTGTGGTAGGGTCGTTGCGCCTGTCAATATCTGCTTTCATATCGCATGCAAGATCCATATAGGGCTTACCAGCGGTAGCGTCTAAATGAGTGGCTTTCTCTGCCACCATTGAAATGTAACGATAGAGATTATGCATAACTTTTAATTTAGATTGTACGAAGTTAGGCAATTATACATCCACTATCAAGGTCTATTAAACTAAAACTGAAAAATAAAATAGTTTGTGTTCCCTCAGTGTTCCCAAGAATGAAAAAAGCACTCACGAAAAATTCGTAAGTGCTTGATTTTCAAGTAGCGGGACGCAGGATTGAACTGCGGACCTCATGATTATGAATCATGCGCTCTAACCAGCTGAGCTATCCCGCCATCAGTTATGGAAAATTTGTTGAGATAGAAGGACTCGAACCCTCACTGACAGAGCCAGAATCTGTAGTGCTACCATTACACCATATCTCAATGTTGGTTTCCCTTTTTTGAATTTGGGACTGCAAAGGTATGAATGTTTTGTTAAAATGCAAAACTTTTTTCAAAAAATTGCAGAAATCTTATAAATTAGCGCTATCAAACTGCCTATGAGACGATTTGTTTTCATTTTGATTGCCATTTTCGCTTCGGTTTTTGTGGCAAAGTCACAGCCCAAGGCCTTGGGCTTGAGGGCTGGTATGGACTGTCAGCTGAGTTATGAGCATTGTATGACGGGAGGTCGGCAGGGTGCCGAGTCTTCAGGGGACTTTATGGAAGTCGACCTGGGAGTCGAGTTCGTCTATGGCTATGCTGTTGGGCTGAATGCTGCGGCCGGATATAACTTTATGATTGCTCAGCCTGAATGGACGCAGAAAGGGCAGTGGGGATTCTATGCCGGACCGGCAATTAAAGCCGGCTATCTCTGGGTCGGCGGTTATCTTGCGGTCGGAGCCCAGGTCGGTCTTGAGTACAATTTTGATTTTCCTCTACAGCTTTCCCTGGACATCAGGCCTGCAGTCGGTGTCGCTTTCGAAGGTGGCACTTGCAGACTATATGGCGCTGAGGCCATACTGGGCTCAATACCATGCCTTTCCCTTCGATATAGATTCTAGCGTAACCTGTCAATATAGAGCACGCCATCAAGGTGGTCCACTTCATGCTGGAAGATGACAGCGGTGAATCCGTAGACGGTTTCCCTGACCATGCAGTCTTCTTCGTCAAGGCGATTCACGTCTGCATATTCAATGACGATTTCTCTGGATCTCAGAACTTCTCCATTTCTGTCCGGCACTGAAAGACAGCCTTCCGGGCCAGACTCCAGTTTCTCGGACTTGCTGACTATGCGGATGTTCGGATAGACTTCGAACGGACATCCCTCGCTGCCGTCAGGCAAAACTTCTTCCTTGTCGAAGCGCTGCACAGCCACGACCCTTCGGTTGATTCCTACCTGTGGGGCTGCTATGCCGACTCCATCCTGCGACGGGTGAGTCACAGTGGCAAGCATAAGTTCAGCCAGTCTTTTATAGTCATCTGAACGCAGAGCGTCTGCAGACAGGTCTGAACTCTTTGCGCGTAGAACTGCGGAGTCCTCGGGATTGTCTATGGTGAGTACGCGCATTATGCTGTCTGCTTCATGGATGAGAGAGAGCTCCTGCTGATTGAAGTTTTCTGGTGCTGTGCTGCAAGATAGTGCCATCATATTGGTCAAAAGTATCACGCCTGCAAGGAGTGCGTTCTGTAAGATTTTGATTATCATTGTCTTATGTTCATAAAACCACACCGCATTACTGCCTGCCAAGAAGTACGACGGCATACACCTCGCATCCCTCGCTACGTCCCACGAAACCGAGTTTCTCTGTGGTGGTTGCCTTGACAGACACGCGGGCTGGAGATATCTCCATGATCTCAGATAGGCACTCCCTCATCCGAATGATATAAGGTGCCAGTTTTGGGCGCTGCATCGCAATGGTGATATCGGCATTGATCACATACCAGCCTTCCTTCCATATCAGTTCCATCACGCGTGCCAGCAGGATCTTGCTGTCGATTCCGGCAAATTCGTCAGAGGTGTCCGGGAAATGCTTTCCGATATCTCCCAGAGCAAGTGCGCCGAGAAGCGCGTCGCAAAGGGCGTGTATCGCTACGTCTCCGTCAGAGTGCGCAATACAGCCCAGAGGGCTCTCTATCTGTACTCCTCCCAGCCAGAGCGGAAGTCCCTCAGCCAGTGCGTGTACATCGTATCCGTTTCCTATTCTGATGTCCATATTCATGAAATTATTTCCACAAAAATAAAGAAAAAACATTAATTTTGCTTGTTAAAGCATGCGGTACTCAGCATAAAACAGATGCCGCCAAGACAAATACACGATAAGACATGGGATTCAGTTTCAATTTTTTCGGTACTCAGGAAGTACGCAAGTTCAGTTATAAGCCACGTTTCTACGATCCGGAAAAGGAGGCGCGCAGGCAGAGGTATGCAAGATATGGCAAGCCGGAGGATGCGGAAGAGGAGACATACACTCCGGGCAAGTACGTCAAGGGCAGCCTTCGTGACGGCAACTACTCGCGTACAGAAGAGGTCGGCAAGAACCAGAAGATCATAGGAGTCATCACAACTATCCTTCTGTTTGCGGTCATTTACCTCATATACAAGTACTTCCCGATCCTGATTGACTCCCTGATGAAATAGACATGGATATAAGAATACTACCTAGCAACATAGCAAACATGATCGCTGCGGGAGAGGTCGTTCAGAGACCTGCATCCGTAGTCAAGGAGCTGATGGAGAATGCCGTGGATGCCGGAGCGGACCAGGTGACCGTTGTCATCCAGGATGCCGGCAGGACATTGATACAGGTCATTGACAATGGCTGCGGCATGACTCCGGACCAGGCGGTGCTCTGCTTTGAGCGTCACGCCACATCTAAACTCCAGTCGGCCGAAGATCTCAACAACATCCTCACTTTCGGTTTCCGCGGAGAGGCTCTTGCTTCCATAGCGGCCGTCTCTGAGGTGACTCTCAAGACCAGAAAGGAAGACAGTGAACTGGGATGCCAGGTGGAGTTTGCAGACTCCCGTCATCTCTCGACGCAGGAGGTGTCGACCGCCAAGGGCTCGAACTTCTGCGTAAGGAACCTGTTCTACAACGTACCGGCAAGAAGGAAGTTCCTCAAGTCCGACAACGTCGAGTTCAAGCATATAGTCACCGAATTCATAAGAGTGTCTCTTACCCGTCCTGAGATCGGCTTCACGCTCACTCATAACGGCAAGGATGTCTATGTCCTCAAGCCTGCAATGTCCCTGAAGTATAGGGTCAGGGATGTCATCGGCTCAAATGTGACAGACGACCTTGTGGACATAGGGGCGGACACATCGGTGGCTCTGATCAGTGGCTTCGTAGGTCGTCCGGATGCGGCGAGGAAGATGCTCGGCAACCAGTATTTCTTCGTCAACGGAAGATTCTTCAAGAGCCCGTACCTGCATAAGGCGGTGATGAAGGCATATGAAAACATGATCCCAGACGGATACACGCCTTCATATTTCATATACATGACCATCGATCCTCAGTCTGTGGACGTGAACATCCATCCGACCAAGACGGAGATCAAGTTCGAGGATGACAGTATCATATTCCAGACCCTCTACGCTTGCATCAGGGAGGTTCTGGGACGTAACTCATTCGGCGAGAGCATTGACTTCGACCGCGAAGGAATGCCGGAGATACCTGCATTGGGAGGCAACTTCGACGAGTTCAGACCTATCACCGAGCCAAAGCTTGAGATAGACGACACATACAATCCGTTCGATAACGACGGGTTCCCATCGGTCTCATCACCGTTCGCCAACACCATCGGCGGATTGGACAAGGAAGCTGAGGCGGCGCATTCGTCAGCGGCGCGCACTTATGGTGGATCGCCATATGGCCCGGCAACATATGGCCAGGGATCATATGGCCATGAGGCATCTGCGTTTATCCAGCAGCGGGATGATTATGGAAAACTCTTTGAGGACAAGGTGGCACCTGGAAAGGCGGTGCTCATGGTGCAGGGTAAATATATCGTGTCCACATCTCGAAGCGGCCTCATGATAATAAACGCCCCTCGCGCAATGGAGCGTATCCTCTTCGATAGGTTCACCGAGGCTCTGTCCATGAATTCCCACCTGACCCAGACAGCCCTTTTCCCTGTGACAGTCCAGGTCGGAGTCGAGAACATGTGCCTGTTCCAGGAGCATGCCCAGATGCTTGCGTCTCTGGGATTTGACATCGCACCGTTCGGACCGGACACAATCGTGGTTAACGGAGTGCCGGAAGGATACAGCGCGGAGGCAGGCAAGGTGGTGTCGATGGTAAGCGACCTTCTGCTTGTCCTGGCGGAGGACCACAGCGCCCTTCCGGAGATGATGGTGTCCAATATGGCTGCACGTTTGGCCAAATTGGGTGCACTTTCGTCAGATCCGATCACGAATCCGGCTGAGGCACAGAGGTTGATCGACAGCCTCCTCGCATGTGAGAATCCGGAGTACACCAGTGCCGGAAGACGCGTCATCGCATTGATTCCGACTGAAGAAATCGAAAAGAAATTCTAGTTTATGAGCTATTACTATAATAACGGCGGCCGCGGAGGCTTCATGAGCAACGTGCCCAAGGCGGTCAAGCATATAATCCTCATCAATGTCTGCATGCTGGTGCTGACCATGCTTGACGGACCTCTGATGGACAGGCTCTTTGCCCTGAATCCGATCACGTTCATATACAAGCCATGGCAGCTTGTGACATGCATGTTCATGCACGGAAGCATAGGTCACCTTTTCTTCAACATGTATACACTGTACCTGTTCGGAAGTGTATTGGAGAACATATGGGGCACCAAGAAGTTCCTGACATTTTATTTCATTACCGGTATCGGAGCCGGTCTGTTCAATATCCTGATACAGCATCTGACAGGAAATTTTGCCTTGATGATAGGTGCTTCCGGAGCTATCTACGGTATCCTCATGGGATATGCGATGCTTTATCCTGATTCGATACTTACCCTGCTGTTCCCACCTGTTTCACTGAAGGCTAAGTGGTTCGTACTCATATTTGCCGGCATAGAACTTCTGTTGGGGCTGTCCAATAATCCGGCTGACAATGTGGCGCATTTCGCACACCTGGGCGGTCTTGTTTTCGCCTTCCTTCTCCTGATGTTCTGGAAGAAGAAACATAGGCTTTACGGCAGAGACTAACACATAAGATTATGGCAAGAAACAAGTTTTTCGGACTCACGAACAGACTACTGTTGCTGGCGGCGGCATTGCTGCTGGTCATTTCGTATATGTCCATGGTCATCAATCCGGCTAAGCTGTGGCTGATGTCCATTGCGGGACTTATGTTCGTGCCGTTCCTGCTGCTTAATGTCTTCTTGCTGTTCTGGGCATTCGTGCGCCGTTCCAAAGCTTTTGTCATTCCTCTTATGGCGATTATCCCTGCACTTTTCTTCATGGGACGATATGCTCATTTCACCGGCGATGATCAGCCGCCTGCGGTATTCCCTGAGAGAGTGTTGAAAGTGATGACATGGAATGTCGGACGTTTTTCTTTGAATAATGCATCGTTGGGCTTCTCTGGGTTTGAGCAATGTGCTGATTCCGTCTTTGCTTATATCAGAGAACAGCAGCCGGACATCGTGTGTCTGCAGGAGTTCAAGATAAAGGATGCCCGCAAGGTGAAGCAGTACCTGAAGGACAGGATGCCGGGCTACTCATCCGAATATTACATCTTCACCGGAAAAAACAGTTCGGCAGGCAATGTGACTCTTAGCCGTCTTCCGGTGAGAAACAGGGGAGTGGTCAAGTTCGAAGGTGGTACAAACCTGGCGATATTCAGCGACTATGAGTATGCCGGCAAGGTGTTCCGCGTCTATAATTGCCATTTCGAGAGTTATAACATATCCTTCTCGGGTATTGTGCGCGGACTTGTCAAGTCGGACAAGGAAGTGTTCACCCAGACGGGAGACAAGATGAAGCGTTCTATCTCACGCAGGCCAAAGCAGGTGGACAAGGTGTTCGGCGACATCGAGAGCTGTCCGGTGGAAAGCTTTGTCTGCGGTGATTTCAACGACAACCCTATGTCATATACATACAGCCGTATGATGAGAGACAGACTTGACACATTCGTTGAGGCTGGCGACGGTTTCGGAGCAACGTACTCACGTCTGTGGCCAATGCTCAGGATCGATTATGTCCTCTGTCCGAAATCATGTACGGTGGTGAGCCATGAGACTCCGAAGGTGAAGCTGTCGGACCATTATCCAGTGATAACAGAATTAGCATTATAATATGAAAGAAGAAATACAGAAAGCGCTTGAAGTGCTTCGCGGCGGTGGCGTGATCCTTTATCCTACAGACACAGTATGGGGCATCGGTTGCGACGCTACTGATCCAGAGGCTGTTGCAAAGGTATATGCGATCAAGAACCGTGAGGACAGCAAGTCGCTCGTGCTGCTTGCAAGCGATATGGACATGATCTGCAGATATGTGAAGGAGATTCCTGAGATGGCCGTGCAGCTTGTTGAGGTTAATGACAAGCCTATGACCATCATCTATCCGGATGCAGTGGCAGGAGAGAAAGGTTGCATGAAGGCAGACCGCCGTTGCCTGGCGGCCAATGCGGTTGCGGAAGACGGCACAGTGGGCATTCGTGTTCCTATGATGGATTTCTGTCAGCAGCTCGTGGCAAAGTTCGGTCGTCCAATCGTGTCGACTTCGGCCAATATATCGGGTGAGGCCACTCCGAAGAGGTTCGCTGAGATCTCCGAGCAGATCAGGTCGGCGGTAGACCACATAGTGGACCCGACTCTTGAGGCAGGCTCTACAGGCCAGTCTTCATCCATCATCAAGGTAGGTCTCGACTACTCCATCCAGATCATCAGAAAGTAAAAGAATATCCGCCTGAGCCAGGCGGATATTCTTTTACATAAATCTAAAATATGCTGCTGCCGCAGCGGCGATGGCTGCAGTCTCTGTTCGCAATCTGGATGCTCCCAGATGTACCGGAATGAATCCGGCATTCAATGCCAGTTCTGCCTCTTCATGGGAGAAATCTCCCTCCGGTCCGATCATGACAGTGACGTCAGTGCCTTCATATCCTGCAAGTACTTCCTTGATGCTTCTGCGGGGAACTCTTTCGTCATCGAAGCAATATGCAATGAGTTTCAGGGAGTCATTAGAGGCGTTTGCGGCGATGAACTCCTTGACAGAAACAGGCTCGTTGACCATCGGCACGGAAGCCTTGAGTGACTGCTTCGATGCGCTGACCAGGATCTTCTCCACTCTTTGTGTCTTCAGGATACGCCTTTCGGAATGATCTCCGATGATAGGCGACAGCTCGTCAAATCCCATCTCGCATGCCTTCTCGGCAAACCATTCGAACCTGTCATTGTTCTTGGTAGGGCACACGGCCATGTGCAGCCTGTATGGGTGTCCTCCCCAGTCCTGGACGCTGTCGATGACCTGGGCCACGACCTCCTTGTGACTGTCTGAAACGATGCGGCATCTATACAATGTGCCTCGTCCGTCGATAACGGAGATTTCATCTCCGAGGCGATGCCTGAGCACTTTGATGCAATGTCCCGATTCGTCGTGATCCAGACGGCAGGTGCCGCCTTCTATGTCCTGAGAGTAAAATAATTCCATAGTCATTGTTTTTAGTCCCTGACGGGTACGCCAAAAAATCTTGAACTTTTTGGGCTTACAAATATAATCAAAATGCTAATTTTGCATACATAACCGAATGCCTATGAAGCCGACATTGAAAAGATATGTATCTCTGGACATCCTGAGAGGACTGACAGTGGCCCTGATGATCGTGGTGAACAATCCCGGTTCATGGTCGAAGATGTACCCTATGCTGAGCCATGCAAAGTGGGATGGATGCACCCCGTGTGACCTTGTTTTCCCGTTCTTCCTTTTCTGTGTCGGTGTTTCCATGGCATTTGCCCTGGCAAGATATGACTCTCTCGATTCCGATGCGTTGAAGAAGATTTTCCGCAGGGGAGGTCTTCTCTATCTGGTGGGACTTCTTCTGACAGCATTCCCGTTCTATCCGGCAAATATGGACCCGGCATTGTCTTTCTGGCAGAATTGGGTGGAATGGCTCGGAGGACTTCGTCTTGTGGGAGTGCTTCCTAGGATTGCGTTGTGCTATGTGGCAGCTTCCGTCCTGGCGTTGTGGCTGAGGTCGTTCAGGAAGATCGCATGGGCAGTCGGCATCCTGTGTGCGTTGCATGTGGGGCTGCTTCTGCTTTTTGCCGGACCGGAGGGCGCATTCACGCTTGAGGGCAACTTTGCCGCAAAGGTGGATCTGGCTATCTTCGGTGATGCGCATATATATCATGGATATGGTGTGCCGTTCGATCCGGAAGGACTTCTGGGAGTGCTGACAGGTACATGTACGGTCCTCTTGGGATATATGATAGGACAGTCTATCCGAAAGGAAACATCTGAAGGCGCAGCCGTGGCTGTGTCGGCACGGACATTCGTGATCTCGGCAGCTCTGCTTCTTGGCGGCCTGATCCTGAGCATATGGATTCCTATCAACAAGCCACTGTGGTCTGTTTCCTATGTGTTCTACACGGCTGGATGGGCATCATTTGTCCTGGCTCTCCTCGTCTATCTCATAGACTATAAGGGTTGGGAGAAGCCTTTCTTTCCGTTCAAGGCCTTGGGTATGAACGCATTGGCTCTCTTCGTGCTTTCGGGATTGCTGATGAAGATAATCTGGAGATATACAGGCTGGGACTATACAGTCATATTCGGCACCACTGAGTTCATGTCCCTGCTCTATGCGCTGATGTATCTTACCGTGCATCTGATAATAGCGGTCATTCTATATAAAAAGAAGATATTCATAAAGCTTTAATGAAGTACATAGGTCTCATATCTGATACCCACGGGGTCTTCAGCGAGCAGTTCAGGGAGTTCTTGGCTCCGGTGGACGAAATCTGGCATGCGGGGGATTTCGGAGGCGGTTTCCAGACAGCGGAAGAAATTGCCGCATTCAAGCCTTTGGTGGGAGTCGCAGGAAATTGCGACAACTATGACCTTCGCTATACTCATCCCGTTCATAGGTTCTTTGAGTGCGAGGGTTTCAAGGTATTGATGACTCATATCGGAGGATACCCTGGAAGGTACGACGCAAAGGCTCGCAAGCTTATTGACGAACTTCATCCTGACCTCTTTGTGTGCGGACATTCCCATATATTGAAGGTTGTCAGGGACCCGCGCCGTGATATGCTGGTAATCAATCCGGGAGCGGCCGGCATTCAAGGATTTCACCTTGTCAGGACTGCGTTGAGGTTTCGTCTGGATGCGGGCAAGATCTCGGACATGGAGATATTCGAATTGGATAGATGACCTATTGTGGAATAATTGAAATTTTTGTAATTTTGTACCGATACGTTTTATATTAACCTTATAAATTTCGAAGATTATGAAGAAGGTATTTATGACTTTGGCTATCGTAGCGGCAATGGCGGCAGCTGTTGCATGCTCATGCAATAACAGCAAGAAGACTGAGGGATGCTGTGAGAAGGAAGCGGTAGAGTGCTGTGGTGACAAGACCAACTGTGCAGACTGCGACAAACATCCGGAGGGATGTGATAAGCAGTGCGAAGGTTGCGACAAGCACTGTGGTGACTGCGAGAAGCAGTGCGACAGCACATCAACTTGCGATTCATCTGCTTGCTGCAAGTAATCGGCTAAAAAAAGATAAAAGTCCGGGGCTTGATAAGTCTCGGACTTTTCTTTTTTCGTATCTTTGTTGAAGAAAATGAATGAGATATGGCGACAGTAAAGACGAAGACAGTGTGGTTCTGCAAGGAGTGTGGAAACGAGAGTCCTAAATGGATGGGCAGATGTCCTGCGTGTGGCGAGTGGAACACCATGGTGGAGGAGACGGTGGCGACCGGAAAGAAGCAGCCGTCGCAGGCTGTTGCCGTGCCTGGTGCCGGCCATAAGCCTATGCCGCTGTCGGATATAGACTCCTCTGTAGAGGCGCGTATCTCATTGAATAATGCCGAGGTTGACCGTATCCTTGGAGGAGGTCTGGTCGAGGGATCGCTTGTTTTGATAGGCGGTGAGCCTGGTATCGGAAAGTCGACCCTTTCCCTTCAGATCCCTCTTCAGTGCAACGGCCTCAAGACGCTTTATGTCACAGGTGAGGAGAGCGCAAGGCAGGTGAAGCTCAGGGCGGCGCGTATCGGAGGTGACGACGCCAACTGCATGATTTACAGCGAGACGTTGATGGAAAACATCATCCGGGAGGCTCGCGAGATCATGCCTGATCTGATGATCGTGGACTCTGTTCAGACCATGTTCTCGCAGAATGTGGAGTCGTCTCCGGGTTCGGTGACCCAGATCAAGGAGACTGCCGCCATGCTGCTCAGATTCGCAAAGGAGACAGGAGTGCCGGTGATCCTGATAGGTCATATCACAAAGGAGGGCAGCATTGCCGGTCCTAAGATCCTGGAGCATATCGTGGATGTTGTGTTGCAGTTCGAGGGAGATAACAGGGGCACTTATCGCTTGCTCAGAAGCATAAAGAACCGTTTTGGTTCGACTTCTGAACTTGCTGTGTTCGAGATGACCGGCAAGGGACTTCGTGAGGTCAGCAATCCGTCGGAAATGCTTATCCCAATGCACGAGGAAGGTCTAAGCGGTGTAGCTGTGAGCGCGATGCTTGACGGCACCAGGCCTTTCCTCATAGAGGTGCAGGCTTTGGTGAGTTCAGCTGCATATGGAACCCCGCAGCGCAGTGCTACAGGATTTGATGTGCGTCGTCTCAATATGCTTTTGGCTGTGCTGGAGAAGCGTGCCGGTTTCAAGCTCAGTGTCAAGGATGTCTTCCTGAACATGGCCGGAGGCCTGAAGGTAAGCGATCCTGCATGTGACCTGGCGGTGATATGCGCAGTCCTTTCGTCTAATTTCGATTTCGCGATACCAGCGGATGTGTGCTTTGCCGGCGAGATCGGTCTCAGCGGCGAGATCCGTCCGGTGGCCCAGACAGAGCGTCGTATCATAGAGGCGTCACGCCTTGGCTTCAAGAGAATATATGTATCCAGCTTCAGCAGCCTGGAAGGACTTGCAGGACAGGCTGACGCCATAGAGGTGATCAAGGTGGCGGATGTTCCTGCGCTTTGCAGAAGCCTGTTTAAAAATTAATGATAAACTTTAAATTTAACCATATGAAAAAGACATGGAGGATTGGTGTGGCGGCATGGGTGGCCGCTTCATCGCTTCTGACCGTATTCTCTTCATGCGTAAATGAGGAGTATCAGTTGTCGGAAGACAGGATCAATCTGGAGGTCACAGTGTTTCAGGATGGCCTTTCCGTCCCTCTTGGAAGCACGGCCAAGATAATGCTCAAGGACGTCAAGGATTCGCTTCTGAATGGAATCGATAACGATTCCATTCGGAAATATTTTGCAGTAGGACCGGATGGTGAGTATTCGATTTCCATTTCAGACCACATGGATCTGTCGGACAACATGAACGATATTCTTGAGCAGATCCAGGTGCCGGATGTCGTGCTGTCTGAAAAGTTCTCATTCAACCTCAATTCGGTGGATGTGTCCGATCTTAAGGTGCAGGCTTCCGATTATTCCTATGTCGATGAGATTGCGGACGTGATTGCTGCTCCTGATCTGTCGTTGAAGGGTCTGGGTTCGGGTTTTGAGATAAGTTCAGGTCTATATAAATATATCCTGTCGGAAGATATTCTTCAACTGGGTTTGCCTAAGCTGGACTACGAGACTGAGGTCGGTGTGCCTCAGGAGATCATTTCTTTCAGCCATACCATAATCCTTCCTGAACAGATAGAATCGGTTGACCGTATCGTTCTTTCTGAGAATTCAAGGATGTCGATATCGTTGGTACCTGAAAATATGATTCCTGGGATGACGGTCGAGTTGGAGTCGCTCAGACTTGCTTTGCCTGAGGGTCTTGAGGTCGAGGGCGCCACAAACGGCGTTGTCTCATGCTCTGGAGTCGATCTTTCGGATGGATATGTAATGGATTTGAGGATATTGGGCGTCAGCCTGCCTCAGCCCGAGGATGGCACGATAGAGCTTGACATGGATGTTGTCGTCGATGCGGTCGTGAAAGTCAGAGGAACTGTGAGCAGTTCGGATTTTCCTGCCACCCAGGAGGATGACTTGAGACTCAAAGTGGATGTCAGGGCCGATGTCGAGATCGCTGACTATTCCGTGACTGTGACCGGATACGAATATCCTGTGGATTATATCCAGGGGTTTGAGTTTGATGTGACCGGAATGGAGGAGTTCGGCACCTTGACCGTGCTTCCGGCTGGGAATCCGGAAATTGTTGTGGATGTGACGATGCCGGAGTCAGATCTCAGGATTGTGGCTGATCCGAATGAAAATCTTGTGATTTCTTTCCCACAGATGTTCCGTTTCAGGGATATTCCAAATGAATACAATTACGACGAGACTGCCGGAACTCTTACTTTCAAGGGTGCGATTCCGTCTCAGATCAGGCTGCCTCTTGACCATCTTGTGGTTACTCCTGTCAAGGAGGATGGCAAGTATTGGGCAAAAGGCGAGTTCAAGGTGTCAGGAGGCATGGCCATCACCGCGGGATCTGTCACCAAGGCAGATATCGATGCACTTACTGCTCCGGGCTGCGCAATAGGAATGACTGCGAGGATTCCGGAAATCATGATGGAGACAATCTCGATGGACCAGCCATATGAAAAAGTCATAGAGACGGAGTTCGAGGTGTCGCTTCTGTCTTCCGATGTTATCCCAAGCGAGCTCGTGAGCGTGGAAAGTGTTGAGTTTGAGGACGTGTATTTCACCTTGGATCTGGATGCTTCGCAGCTCCCGGATCTTGGCCCTACCCGTCTGAGTCTTGACTTTGAACTTGGACTTCCGTCTATCATGGTGCTGGATTCCGATAATGTGAAGGAGGGCAATGTGCTTTCTGTCAAGGGTGAACTTGACGAGAACGGAATGATCAGACTGGAGCCTGTAAGGGTGGCGGGACTCAATCTTTCAGGTATTGACCTGAAGGAGATGGATGATTTGAAGGAGACCGTGTCTATCAATGGAAAGGTGATACTTGAAAACCTGGCCCTCGATATAGATCAGTGGTTAGGCAAGACCTTGGATGTAAGTGTTGTGGCCGGTGTAAAGGACATCGTGATATCGAAGCTGCGCGGACAGGTCGATGTGAGTCTGCCAACTGTGGATTCTTCGGTGGATCTCACTGCCGTGAAGGACCTGCTTGAGCAGGATAATATCGAAATGGCAGGTCTGGAAAATCTTCTTTCCAGGTTTAATCTAATGGCTGACATCAAGTCCAACATCGGTATTCCGATGATGGGAAAGATGGTGCTGACCCCATATTTCGCGGGTGTGCCTGATGAGAATGCCGCATGGTCGACCGAGGTGACTATGGATTATACGGAGTCGGCCGCAGACACTACGCATACCAGATACTGGCTTTCTTCACTGCAGAAGGAAGATGACCATTATATGCCGGAAGGATTTGAGCATGTATATTTCCCTCTCAAGGACTATGTCAAGACTATGCCTGACAGTATCAAGGTTCGTCTTAATATAGAGTCCGAAGTCACCAAGATGTCTGTCATCGAGCCGAATCAGACTTATCTGATTGATGCGGCTTATTCGGTCGATGTTCCATTGGAGTTCGGTGAAGGTGCTTCCGTTACATATAGGGACACTATCCCTGATCTGCCGGAATTCGTGGGACAGCTTCTGTCGATGGGAGACCTTGTA
>JAEIGA010008528.1_pt1 | contig 15545 bp, 16 predicted proteins | sample 9270691 | NCBI WGS metagenome assembly JAEIGA01 (sample SAMN17057246, study PRJNA624740) | gut metagenome | biome: biome; isolation source: fecal sample | host: Bos grunniens | place: China: Xizang | collected 2019
TGAAAAAAATTGGCAAAGCACATGAAGTGGTAACTTTGAGGCATTCTCGCTCGGCAAGCCGAACGCGCACCCGACTACGTCGGATATACGCTGCTCGAAAAGCCTCGAAGTTAATGAAAAAATTGGCAAAGCACATGAGGTGGTAACTTTGAGGCATTCTCGCTCGGCAAGCCAAACGCGCACCCGACTACGTCGGACATACGCTGCTCGAAAAGCCTCGAAGTTGATGAAAAAAATTGGCAAAGCACATTTTTTTCATTAACTTTGCACTATCAAAACTATTAAAACTTTTATACTACTATGGCAAACAAACCATTCCACTATCAGGAACCATTTCCACTTGGTCCTGACACTACAGAATATCGCCTCATCACAAGCGACTACGTTAAAGTCGAAAACTGGAACGGCCACGAAATGCTCGTTGTTGACCCTGAGGCTCTTACAATCCTCGCTAACGAAGCATCTCACAACTGCTCTTTCATGCTCCGTCGCGAACACAACCAAAAAGTTGCCAACATCCTCAGCGACCCTGAAGCATCTGAAAACGACAAGTTTGTCGCTCTCACCATGCTCCGTAATGCTGAAGTAGCAGCCAAAGGTGTGCTCCCATTCTGCCAAGACACAGGCACGTCTATCGTAGCTGCCTACAAAGGCCAACAAGTGTGGACAGGCTGCAACGACGAAGAAAAGATTTCTCTCGGTATCTATAAGACATACACAGAAAACAACCTTCGTTACTCTCAAAACGCACCTCTCAACATGTATGACGAGGTCAATACAGGTTGCAACCTCCCTGCTCAAATTGAAATCCATGCCGAAGAAGGCGACCATTATAAGTTCCTCTTTGTAGCCAAAGGTGGTGGCTCAGCCAACAAGACCTACCTCTACCAAGAGACTAAAGCCATCCTTAATCCAAAAACACTCGTGCCTTTCTTGGTTGAAAAGATGAAGACTCTCGGCACAGCGGCTTGCCCTCCTTACCACATCGCATTCGTCATCGGTGGTACATCAGCTGAAGCCAACCTCGCTGCTGTCAAGAAAGCTTCTGTCAAATACTACGACAACCTTCCGACCGAAGGTAACGAATATGGCCAAGCATTCCGCGATATCGAACTTGAAAAACGCCTTCAAGAAGAAGCCTACAACCTCGGCCTCGGTGCTCAATTCGGTGGCAAATACTTTGCTCACGACATTCGCGTCATCCGTCTCCCACGCCACGGCGCAAGTTGCCCTGTAGGTATGGGCGTAAGCTGCTCTGCCGACCGCAACGTCAAGGCGAAAATCGACCGCAACGGCCTTTGGATTGAAAAGCTCGACGAATTCCCTGGCGAACTCATCCCTGAAGAACTCCGCAATGCAGGCGAAGGCGAAGTTGTCAGCATCGATCTCAACCAACCTATGGCAGATGTACTCGCTCAACTTGACAAGTACCCTGTATCAACTCGTCTCTCTCTCAACGGTACTATCATCGTTGGTCGTGACATCGCACACGCTAAGATCAAAGAGCGTCTCGATAATGGCGAAGAGATGCCACAATACCTCAAAGACCACCCTATCTATTACGCCGGTCCTGCTAAGAAACCGGAAGGCTACGCTTCTGGTTCATTCGGTCCTACAACCGCAGGTCGTATGGACTCTTATGTCGACCAATTCCAAGCAGCCGGTGGCTCTATGATTATGATTGCTAAGGGCAATCGCAGTCAACAAGTGACCGATGCTTGCCACAAACACGGTGGTTTCTACCTCGGTTCAATCGGTGGTCCTGCCGCTATCCTTGCTCAAAACTCTATTAAGAGCGTCGAACTCGTCGAATACCCTGAACTCGGCATGGAAGCAATCTGGAAAATCGAAGTGGAAAACTTCCCTGCATTCATCCTCGTCGACAACAAGGGCAACGACTTCTTCAAGCAACTCAAACCTCGTTGCTCTGACTGCTCGCTTAATAAGTAATCCACCAAAATGGTATTTATATGGAAAGAGATCCATTATTTGAAGAGATTGCGCGTCTGGTTGTTAATAGTGACTCTGTCAGCGTGTCAGCCTTACAACGCAAATACATGATAGGATATAATAGAGCGAGTCGCATCGTCGATCAACTCTGCGAAGCAGGTATCGTAGGACCATGCAATATGGGCAAACCTCGCAAGGTGCTCATCAATGCAGAAACACTTGAAACCGTATTAAGTAGTGTCGAAAAATGATACCTCAGCAAAGCACATATCAGTCACCATCGACTATTAAAAGATTGTGCTTTGTGAAAGTCCATATAAACCACGACTGAGCGAAGTCTCAGTCACAACAGATAAAACTTATCGTAAGGTAAGTTGTAATAAATTTAGATAGCCGGCATCCTTTGGGAAGTCGGCTTTTTTACGCCTAAGATAGTGTTTCATTAAGTATGTCTTTGTTACGGCGAAGTGAAAGTTAAAGCCGAAAATCCAACCAAAGCGACAAAGGATTAAGCAGTAAAAGAATGTCCGATCTTCACAGACCGGACACCCATGTTTAAAAATCATGATTATGAAAAATTTATATTTCTTTTCCGTTATTATTTTAATCGAATGAGTCTATTATTGAAATCAAATGGTTAGTATTTTTCTGAGTGATTGAGTTCTTCAGTAGTCAACGACTTCTTGTCCATTTGACGCCAGAAATAAGCGATGTAAGCCACCACAAACGGTATAATTAGCGATACGATTGCCATGGCTGTAAGCGTAAATTCGCTTGAGCAACTGTTGGCAAGTGTCAACGAACTTTGGAGGTCGGCCGACGATGGATAGTAGGCTGTGCCGTTGTAGCCGACGAGCATAAAGATAGCCATAACTGCGAAGACTGTACCTGGACCTGCCCACCAGATACCACAACGATAACCTTTCTTAAACAGCGTCATCACGATACCCACAACGACGAGGACTGCGCCGACGAGGAAGAGTCCGAGTACGATAGGCATTTCAAGGAAGTTGGTGAGATATTTACCATCGACCATCGACACTACGCCCTCAGCATCCACTGCGAAGCCCGGCATCAAAAGCACTTGCACCACCACTGCCACAAATGCAACAAGGAAGAGTAGGAAGAACACTTTGAGGGTAGAGCGTAGTTTGCGTTCAAGAGCAGCATGGCTGACATTATTGAGCAGATAAAGTGCACCAAGACACACTGCAAGGAAGAACACCATAAGGCCAAACTCTACATTGAACGGATTACCCACTGCCTCAAGACCTCGTAGGTCATTTTGCCACTGGCTGATGACCGGAGCACCGATGTTGCCGACTGCATTCTTGTTGACCACAAATTCTGAACCAGTGAAGAATGTACCGACTGCAGCACCGATAAGTATCGGAGCGAGACAGCCGTTCATAGCTAAGAACCAACGGAAACTGGTGCGACCGAGAAGGTTGCCTTGTTTGGTCTGAAATTCATAAGACACTGCTTGAAACACAAATGTGATGAGTATCAGAATCCACACCCAATAAGCGCCACCAAAACTTGTGCTGTAGAAAAGTGGGAACGATGCGAAAAATGCACCACCAAATGTAACGAGAGTAGTGAACGTCAACTCCCATTTGCGACCTGTGGAATTAACGATAAGTTGGCGTTGGTCCTCATCTTTGCCTGCAATGAAGATTAGGAAATTGGCACCTTGCACGAAGAGCAAAAAGACCAAAAGTCCACCTAAGAGTGATATCAGAAACCACCAATATTCTTGAAGAAATTCGTATGTTATCATAATCGTATGAATGTTTATTTGTTAGAAATCTTAGGACCCTGCTTGATAGCATTGATCATGATGCGTATCTCGATTACAAGGAAGAGTGTGAAGATAGCCACAAAGAGCCAAAACGTAGTCTGCACAGCTGCTACACTGACACTTGATACAGCAGCCTTCACCGGAAGCAATCCTTCGATCACCCATGGTTGACGGCCTACTTCTGCCACAATCCAACCTGCCTGACCGGCAAGGTAAACCAATGGAATTGAGAGCAATGCCACCCATTGAAGCCATGTCATACCCTCAAGTTTCTTCTTCCATTCTGCCCACAACACTACGACCATGAGCAACAATAGGAAGCTACCGAGTCCGACCATAACGCGGAATGCCCAATAGACGAGGTCGACATTTGGTACAAGTTCTTGAGGATTATCGATATAACCATAGCCGAAATATTCTACATTTTCGTCGAGCACCTTGCGAGCTTGCTCTGCCTTGACAGGGTCGGTGTCGCGCAATGCACGATAGTCATTGAATGCTTTGAGAGCAGTCTTGCCACGCTCCATCTTTTGCTCAGCCGAAAGGTGGGTATTGCCTTCAGAGTCTGTATAGCCGTTGAGAATGTCGTTGATACCCGGCACATAGCCGTTGAAGTCGTGTGTAGCAAGCATTGAAAGCATGCCCGGAACTTCCACACCCGGAACGATAGAAAATGGTGCTTGAGGGCCACCATCTTGCAAGCCTTCAGCAGCAGCGAGTTTCATCGGTTGATATTTAGCCACATGGACGCCTGAGCTGTCGCCACTTGCCATGAGAGCAACAGTACCCACCACACCAACGACAGCAGCCACACGGATAGATGCCAGAGCAAAGCGAGTCTCACGCTTTTTGAGCAGATACCATGAACTGAGACCAATGACGAAGATAGCACCTGTCATCCAACCACTAAATACAGAGTGGAAGAACTTAGAGATAGCCACAGGGTTGAGCACCAATGCCCAGAAGTCGACCATTTCGTGACGCACTGTATCAGGGTTAAACTCCATGCCTACAGGATGTTGCATCCAAGAGTTGGCAACAAGAATCCACACTGCAGAGATAGCGGCACCGATACCGGTGAGCCATGTTGCCACAAGGTGGGTCTTCTTGCTGACCTTATTCCATCCGAAATACATAATAGCAAAGAAGGTAGCCTCCATGAAGAATGCGAAGATACCCTCGATGGCAAGAGGTGCACCAAAGATGTCGCCCACAAACCATGAGTAGTTGCTCCAGTTGGTACCAAATTCAAACTCGAGAATGATACCTGTAGCGATACCGACGGCGAAGTTGATACCGAAAAGTTTCATCCAGAACTTAGCTGTCTGTTTCCAAAACTCGTCGCGTTTCACGACGTAGAGAGTTTCCATTGTAGCCATGATGACCGCCAATCCGAGGGTCAGAGGCACGAAAATCCAATGGTAACCGGCAGTGAGAGCAAATTGCAGTCTCGACCAGTCGACTAGTGTCATTTCATCCATGATAAGATAAGATTTTGATTTATTGATTATTATTTATTGTTCGCGACAATTGCTCACCGACATACTCTATCTTCTCTGCCTCATCCTTACCCGAAAGCACAGGCTTGAAGAAGAACATGCGAAGCACCAAAAACAAAATTATGACCTTTAAAAAGATTAAAAGCCATAATGGGCGACCCCAAGTCATATTCTTGAAGCCGTCATAGTATAAATTCCAGATATTTTTTAATGTCTTTTTCATTGTTAGGTCGACGGAAACACTTCTGTTTCCGAGATTTAGGTGATATGATTTAGTTGATTCATTCCGATTTGTCGGAATTATTGACCACAAAAATAGAAACATATTTTCACAATACCAAATTCCCAAGCCATTAAGCGACATTTTTACACATTTTTTAAGATTTCAAAGCACAATTCACCCTCAACACCCGACACAAAGAGCAAAACGGAAAGCAGAGAGAGCAAATATGCAGATAGACGATCGCACCACTTGCAACCGGGTTGTAATAGGTCATGGCAAACAAAAATCCGATAGTAGAAAAATCTATGAGCAGAGTCACGTGTCAAAAATTTGTAGATGCAGATTTTTTTACTACCTTTGTAGTCTATTAGCATCTATTATGGAGAAAGAATATAAGAAATCCTATTTCCTTATCCCGGGAGAAGCCAACGCTCAGCAAGAAATGCCTTTGACACTTCTTGCTACCAAGATAATCGAAATCGCTACCGAACATGCCAACACTCTCAACATCGGTCACGCAAGTATGGTCGACAAAAACCTCGGTTGGGTACTTAGTCGATTGACCGTCGAGATGCGCCATTGGCCTAAGGTCAACGAGCACTACACCATTATCACATGGATTGAGAGTTGGAACAAACATTTCTCTGAACGTAATTTTGAAATCCAAAACGCTCAAGGCGAGACCATCGGCTATGCACGCACCGTCTGGATGGTAATCAATACCGTCACCCACGAGAATGCCGGCACCACCGAACTATGTCTTCAAGACGGACTCATCAGCGACCGCGAATGCCCTATTGCCAAGCAAGCCAAGCTCAAGATTGTGGAGTGTGACAACCCGGTCAACTACACATTCACCTATACCGACATTGACTTCTATCGTCATGTCAACACTGTGAAATACATCGCTCTGCTTGTAAACCAATTCACGATGGACGACTCCGATCGTTGCAGTCTCAGCCGATTTGAGATAGCATTTATGAGCGAAGGCAAATATGGCGACCAAGTGCAGGTGATGCGACAGACAGTCGACGGCGTATCATCGTTTGCTATCCGTCATGGTGAGCGACCTCTCGTCAGAGCTCGATTTGCTCTACGTCCTCGATAAGTAACGGCAAATCTGAATAGTCAAAGGGACAACAGGTCATACCTGCTAAAGCATCATGGCAAGAATAGTGTTGCCACTCTCTCAGTTTTTGAGTAACTTTGCAATCATCAAGTGAAGAAGATTTTAGTCCACATAGCATCAGTTATCATCGTTGCACTGCTCCTTGCAGGATGCAGCAGTGCTCGTCATGTGCCTGAAGGAAAGTATCTTCTTAACGATATACATATTCACATCAACGACTCCACAAAGTCTATCACCAAGGAGGAGATGATCAATTATGTACGCCAACAACCCAACCACAAAGTGCTTTGGGCTGCAAAACTACAGCTTGGCGTATATAATCTCAGTGGCAAAGACTCCACCAAATGGTACAATAAGTGGGTGCGCAAGATGGGTGAGCCGCCTGTGGTCTATGATAGCACTCTGACGCGTCAGTCAGTCAATCAGCTTCAAAAAGCCCTTATCAATATGGGTTACTTGTCAGCGACTGTCACATCTGACACAACTATCAATCAGAAGAAACGCAAAATCAATGTCGACTATACCCTCACACCGGGCACTCCCCACAAGATACGCAACATCGACTTTGAATTATACAACGACTCAATCCGCGACATCTTGATGCGAGACTCATCGTTGGTCATCATCAAGCAAGGCGACAACCTAGACAGCAAACGCCTCGAGGCTCAACGCTTGAAATTTACCGAAACGATGCAAAACAATGGCTACTACGCCTTTACCAATGAGTATATCACATTCAACGCCGACACCACAGCCAACAGTCATGATGTCGACCTCACCATCAAAGTCAATCCTCCATATCCGCCAATCCCGGGTGCTCCGATTATCAACACCCATGTGCCCTACTATATCCGTCGTATCATCTTTGTGACCAACTATGAACCGACACACTTCGATAATCTGCGCAAAATCTCAGCCGTCGACACTGTCGACTACAAAGACATCACAATCTTCTACGACGAAAACAGATACCTTCGTCCTTCTGTCTTGGAAGAAAACTGCTACCTCCGAAAGGGACAACCATATGTCACTTCCGATGTCAACAAGACATATCAGGCACTCAACCGCCTCGCAATCCTCAAGTTTATCAACATACAATTTGACCGCATAGGTCAGATGGATGGCAAAGAATGGCTCGACGCCTACATCCTTATGACTCCGGGCAAGTCGCAAGCCACCACAGCCGAATTGGAGGGTACTAACTCCGAAGGCAACCTCGGCGTGGCAGCATCACTCTCCTACACACATCGCAACATCGGCAAAGGCTCTGAAGCACTCACAGCCAAGCTACGCGGAGCCTATGAGTCTATATCTGGCGACCTCGCCGGTCTGATCAACAATCGCTACATGGAGTATTCGCTCGACCTCGGGTTGTCGTTTCCAAAGTTCATGCTTCCGTTTGTCAATAAAGAGTTTAAGCAGAAAATCAAAGCGACCACCGATTTCAACACCTCCATCAACTACCAAGAGCGACCGGAATACACGCGTATTATCGCCACTTTGGGCTATAATTATCGTTGGACAGAACAGTTCAATCGTATGCGCCACACATTCACCCCTATCGACATCAACTATGTCTATCTGCCGGAAAGCACCCACGACTTCATCGACCAGATAGCACCCGACAACCCATTGCTACGCTACAGCTACGAAGACCACTTCATCATGCGCATGGGCTACTCGTTCTATTATACCAATAAACCTAAGGAGAACATCTGGCAACGCTTCAATACATCAAACGTCTCTACTCTCAGACTCAACGCTGAGATAGCCGGCAACCTCCTCTACGCCATCAACAACGCATTTACCTATCGTTCTGATGCCCGAGAAAATCCCTACAAGGTCTTTGGAATTCAATACTCACAATATTTCAAATTTGAAGGCGACTACTCAGTGACACACACATTCTCTCCACGTCACTCACTGGCATTCCGTGTCGGCATGGGTGTCGCTTACCCTTATGGCAACTCTGCCATCCTCCCATTCGAAAAACGCTTCTATGGTGGTGGCGCCAATGGTGTACGCGGTTGGGACGTTCGCACACTCGGACCGGGAAAATTCAGCGGTTCCAACTCTGTGAGCAGCTTCATCAACCAATGCGGCGACATTCGATTTATCATGAGCCTTGAATATCGTGCCAAGTTATTCTGGATTATCGAAATGGCTGCATTCATCGATGCCGGCAACATATGGACCATTCGCGACTATGAAAATCAAGCGGGAGGTCTCTTCCGATTTGACTCATTCTATAAAGAATTGGCTGCAGCCTATGGCATCGGTATACGTTTGGATTTCAACTACTTCCTACTCCGTCTTGACATGGGTATGAAGGCCTATAACCCTGCCGAAGGCAAAGAAAAGTGGCCACTCATTCACCCTCGATGGGGACGCGACCGAAGCTTCCACTTCTCTATCGGCTACCCATTCTAACCATCTTAAATTCTCTAACTCGCTAAAACTCCGGACTCCTATGAAACGCCTCGCAATATTCGACCTCGACGGCACCTTGCTAAATACTATCAAGGACCTTGGCATCGCATGCAACTACGCACTTGAAAAAAATGGCTACAGCGGTCACTCGCTTGCCACCTACCCTTTCATGGTCGGCAATGGGGTGCGCAAACTCATTCAGCGTTCATGTCCTGATGCTGACGAAGCGATGGTCGACACGCTCCTCGCCGACTTCAAGCATTACTACGATGAGCACAACACAGAGTACACCACACCCTACAACGGTATCCCGGAGCTTCTTCAGCGACTCGTCGAGATGGACATCAAAATCGCTGTCGCTTCCAATAAATACCAGACAGCGACCGACAAAATCGTGCGTCAATTTTTTGCCGATATTCCATTTGTATCAATACAAGGACAAATAGAAGGTCGTCCCGTTAAACCCGACCCTTCTATAGTCTTCACTATACTCAATCAGTCGCCAACGCCTAAGAGCGAAGTAATCTATATCGGCGACTCCGCTGTCGACATTGAGACTGCTCGTCGCGCTTGCGTTACTTCTGTCGGTGTCACTTGGGGATTCCGTACAGTTTCAGAGTTGCGCCAAGCATATGCCGATCACATCATCTCCTCCCCATCGGAGATACTAAATCTTCTCAACGAGCCATTTTAATAGTCAAAAAATTTGCTCATTTGCAATTAACTTGTTAAATTTGTAAAAAAAACAACACATATATGAAATTTTTAGTATCTATATTACTCGCATTGGCATTTACTATGTCAATCTACGCAGAAGACGTGGTCTATCTACGCAACGGCAATGTCTATCGTGGTACAATCATCGAAGAAGTTGAAGGTGAATACCTTCGTATCCGACTCAACGATGGTGGCGTATTTGCTTGCGAATACGATCAAATCGACCGAATCGCTGAGGAAGATAAGCAAGCCAACAATTTCGTTAGAAAACCGAAAACCATCGAGTCAGGCACAAAACTCTACAAATCTCTACCATCTAAAGGTTATCGCGGTTTCGTCGATGTAGGCTACACATTTGCCACAGGCGATTGGGGACTCTATCGCTATGGATTTAGCACATCGCATGGCTACCAGGTGTGTCCTTACTTCTTTGCCGGAGCAGGTGTCGGCATGTATGTCTACCAACGCTACAATAGCAACAATAATTGGCATAACTCTGTACATACAGTAGGACAAGGCGATCCAATGAGTATACCTATCTTTGCTCACCTTCGTTCGGAATTTGTGGATAGTTGGATCACTCCTTACGTAGATGCAAAAGTCGGTTACTCAATTTTTGACAAAGTAGGTTTTTACTCGACTATCTCAGCCGGTGCTCGCATCGCACTGAAAATCAGCGGTCGCAAAGTTGCGTTCAGTTTAGGTGCGGGCTATGATATGCAACATATCAGCAAGGTCAGAACCGAGGGCAAATATTTCGGAGAATATCTACGATTTGGAGATGTCTTTACAAACGGCGTCCAAATCAGATTCGGTGTAGACTTCTAAGAACCTCTCCCCTACATGAACTACAAAGTGACATACATCTGGCATGACTGCTTCGTCATTGAGACAGATGTGTGTCTTTTTGTTTTTGACTATTGGAAAGACACCGATGGCAAGATAGTCGAAATTATCGACACAGATAAGCCGGTGTATATCTTTGTAAGTCACCACCACAAAGATCATTTCAATTCCACGATATTCCGATGGGCATCGCAACTCAGCAATTGCCCCACCTACATTATAAGCTACGACACTGCACGATTTGCCCGTCACCTGATTCAACCGACATCAAGCTATCGCCGCCCCGTGGTCAGTCCGTCGAATCTACATATCATGCACCCTTCGGAAACCTTCTCCGATGAGTTCATCACAGTTCACGCCCTTGGCTCTACCGACATAGGCTGCAGCTACCTCATTGACCTCAACGGCACACTGTTATTCCACGCCGGAGACCTAAATGCATGGGCATTTGCCGATGAGACTTCAGCTGATGAGATCAAACAAGCGATTGATGCATTCAAAGCGGAACTCTCGCGACTGCTCGATATCACGAAGCATATAGATATTGCAATGTTTCCTATTGACGAAAGACTCGGATCAAGTTTCGCTATTGGAGCCAAAATGCTGCTTACCTCACTCGACATTCGTCACTTCATTCCTATGCACTTTGCTCACGACTCAGAGCCGGAAATCCTACAACGACGCATAAAGGTAGCCTGTGAGACGGACAAATACCTACCGGAGAATATCGACACGACAGTTCACACACTGACAATGGCATATCAATCCATCGACTTGACATTAGGGAAATAGCCGAGTCGCGGACAAGCCTGATTATTAATTAAAGGAGATAGTATTTATAATATCTATAAGATCTATAAATTAGGTCAACTATGGAATCAGCAGCAGTAGAAAGCCACAAGTTCGGCCACACCTGAAACGACAGCAATGATAAACATTGCCAACGCTATGCGATCCATACGCTTAGACTCAGCAGGAATCATCTTAGTGAAGAGTGCAGCCATCAGATGACAGAAGGCAGCCATAAATGCGAAAAACATATCGAAATTCATCCACCACTCGGTGCGCATGCGAAATGTCGCTATAATGTACACCACTGACAATACTACTAAAATTACTGAAATGAGGGTGTTGCCCAATATCTTCTTCAACATATGAGTCTATTTTATATAAATATCTGATTATCTGATTAGTTTAATTCCATACACACCGCCATCGACATCTTTTAGCATCGCAAAGTAGAAACCTGTGTTGAGTGAAGAAAGGTTGAGCGACACTTGTTCAACGCCACCGTAACTAAGCTTCATAGTCATTGTGCCGTCAAGCGTATAGACACAGACCATCTCAATCGGTTTTGGCATCTTAATTGAGTAATGACCACCGCCAAGTCGACCTACTATAGGAGATGTCACAATGCCCGCTTGCTCTATTGCAGTCTGTGCTTGCTCACGCTCTTGCTGCATCTGTCGGTAGTAGCTATGATAATATGCGAAAGGCTCTTCTTCCGGCTCAGCCGCCTCCTCAATAGGAGCTGCCGATGTCGACGCTATCTGACCGTGACTCATCACCTCCGATGCCAAAAGTCGATACCAACCGAGTTCTTTACCATCTATGCTGACGAGATACATATCGGCTTTCTGACCATTGACCACCATCGGCACGATGCGATTGTCGTCAATCAGACCAATTGCCACCGACTTATCAGCCGTAAGTTGGTCGGAAATCAATGTATTCCATTGCTCGGGAGTGTAGGTCGATGAGAGTTGTGAAGCGACAGTCGAATCATCTTCCGAAAGCACACTTTCCAATCGCATTAGCGCATCAGCATCATCGAAAGCCCTACCAAAGACAGAGGGTTGAGCCTTCAAGAGATTGTCGATATAGGTCGGTAGGTCTTGCCAAGCAGCAATAGCATCTTCGGGCAGACGACTGTCATAGCGTATCTGCTCCACATGTATTGCGTAAAGAGAGAGAAGTTTAAGCAAAGATTCATCTATATTGCCTTTGTCAAATCGTGCATCGAGATTGTAGCCCAAGATGGGGAAACACTTATTCTCAGCCGAAACGATGACGTAGCCACCCTTGGGATGATTGAAGAGATAGAAAGGCGTCATCAGGCGATTGGTCGTCAAAGCCTTGCCATTGTATACATAGTCGACAGCAGCAGTCTTGATGCCATGAGCATGATCGAAGAAAGCTTGTGCAATGCGACGAGCCTGCTTCTGTGTCACCACTTCGGCCGACACCGTATGGACCATCATCGACCCAACGACGACAGCCATCACCACCAACATATGTTGCACAAATCTCTTCATTACCTTTATATAACGTAATATACTCTACAAAATTATAAAATCTTTGCCACTCCACAAAATCGAAGAGTTCATTTCTGCTAAAAAACAATGGACCGAAGACTCTTAATCTCCGATCCACCGTCTATTTATACTTTAGGATTGATTACTTCTTGATGTTAGGAAGTTCAAGGCCATAACCCTTGCGCTTGTCTTCAATCTTCAAGAATACACCGATAAGCAATGCTACTACACCGAATGATGCGAAGATAGTCATCGGAGCTGTGTAACCACCTGTCGATTGAAGCACCTTACCGATTACGAGTGGCACCAAGCAGAGACCTACGTTCTGAATCCAGAAAATCAATGAGTAAGCACTACCAAGCACTACAGGATCGATAATCTTTGGAACTGATGGCCACAACGCTGCAGGCACAAGTGAGAATGATACACCAAGCACTACGATGAGAATCATAGCAAATGTCTTGCTTGGGTACATTGGAAGCAAGTAAGCAAAGCTCATGTGACAGCAGATCATAATCATCGCACCGAGCATCAACATTGTCGCACCCTTACCCTTGTGGTCGAGGAATGAACCAAGGAATGGAGTCAATACCATCGCGAGGATTGGGAACCAACGGAAGAGGTCGGCAGCTTCTTGGTTAGAGATGCTCAATGTCACTTCGAGGAAGTTGGTTGCAAAACGTTGGAATGGGAAGATAGCTGAGTAATAAAGCACGCAGAGCAATGCCACAAGCCAGAACATCTTGCTGCTGAGGATTTTGCCCAAGTCGCTCACCTTGAATTCTTCTTCTGAAGCACCTGTAGCAGAACCACCCTTTTGGCTGTCGAGCTTCTTATCCATCATTGAGAATACGATGAAGTTGATGAGACCGACGATCAAAAGCACTGTACAGAATGCGATAGGAGCAACGATTGATGGGTCGCCCGCTGCATTAGCAAACATTTTAGAGATAGCAGGTGATGAAGAGAACACTGCAAACACACCAAGACGTGCGATAGCCATTTCAAGACCCATAGCCAATGCCATTTCCTTGCCTTCAAACCACTTAGCGATAGCTCTTGACACTGTGATACCTGCCATTTCACAACCGCAACCGAAGATCATAAAGCCGAATGCCGCCATCTTAGCACTGCCTGGGAATTCAGGCCACCATGAGTTGAGCCACAAGCAGATTTCAGATTCTTGGAAAGCATCTGAGATACCGATGTACTTAACTGCTGCACCGACTACCATTAAAGATGTTGACAAAATACCTGTGAAACGCACGCCCATCTTGTCCAAGATGATACCTGCTACGATCAAGAAACCGCAAACGTTGAGGATAAACTCTGATGCGGCATAAGTACCGAATGTGTCGCTATTCCAACCACGAGCAGATTCTACAAGTGATTGAAGTGGTGACATTACATCGACAAACATGTAGGCAAAAAACATTGCCAACGAAATCAAAATAAGGGCTGTCCAACGAGCCCAAGCCTTATCGTTCAATAAGACTGCTGCTTTTTGTGTCATGATATTAAGTTAATGATTATAGTCCGATTTTTACTAATTCTGCTTCCATCTGCTTCTGAAGCTTTTCAGCTTCTGCTGCTGCCACTTCTGCAAAGTCTTCGCCATTTGATGCGTAGATGATGCCGCGTGATGAGTTTACGAGAAGACCGCAGTCAGAGTTGATACCATATTTGCAAACCTCTTCGAGGCTACCACCTTGAGCACCTACTCCTGGCACAAGGAGGAACGAAGTCGGAGCAATCTTGCGAATTTCTGCAAACATTGAGCCTTGTGTCGCACCTACCACATACATCATGCGGTCGTCGCCTGCCCATTCTGCTGATTTACGCAACACATGTTCATAGAGTGGAGTGCCATTCTCATCTTTGATGAATTGGAAGTCGTGTGAGCCCTTGTTGCTTGTCAAACCGAGAAGCACTACCCACTTGCCTTCATATTCCAAGAACGGAGTCACACTGTCGACACCCATGTAAGGAGCTACTGTCACAGCATGCACATCCATCTCTTCGAAGAATGTCGCTGCATACATCTTGCTGGTGTTGCCGATGTCGCCACGCTTAGCGTCAGCGATAATCAAGTGGTCAGGATAATTCTTCTTGAGATAGTCCACTGTCATCTCGAGAGCTTCCCAACCCTTAAGACCTTGGCATTCATAGAATGCAGTGTTAGGCTTATAAGCCACACAGTAAGGCGCTGTAGCATCGATAATCGCCTTATTGAATGCGAAATAAGGATTCTCCTCGTTCAAAAGATGCTGAGGAATCTTCTTAAGGTCTGTATCAAGACCGACGCAAAGGAATGAGCGACGAGCCTTGATGTTTTCGATAAGTTGTTGTCTTGTCATGTTGTATATGATTTAATATATTTTCTTCACTACAATTCTGCTTCCTTGAGTTTTTCTGCATTTTCCGCGATAATCAACTGGTCGATGCAATCTTGAATCTCGCCATCCATGAACGCCGAGAGATTGTAGATTGTGTAGTTGATACGATGGTCGGTGATACGACCTTGAGGATAGTTGTAGGTGCGAATTTTAGCCGAACGGTCACCGGTCGACACCATTGTCTTACGACGTGACGCGATGTCGTCGAGATACTTCTGATGCTCCTTGTCGTAGATAAA
>JAEIGA010008529.1_pt1 | contig 15545 bp, 7 predicted proteins | sample 9270691 | NCBI WGS metagenome assembly JAEIGA01 (sample SAMN17057246, study PRJNA624740) | gut metagenome | biome: biome; isolation source: fecal sample | host: Bos grunniens | place: China: Xizang | collected 2019
GGTTGCGCTTTCAGTACACCTCGAGGCGAAGACAGCCTATCTTTGTGAAGTATTGGCAGCAGGCGGAGCGGAGATGTATGTTACCGGAAGTAATCCGCTCTCGACTCAGGATGATGTGGCTGCAGCTCTTGTTGAGGCTGGCCTTAATGTCTTCGCTTGGTATGATGCGACTCCACAGGAGTATGAGGCTCATATCAGAAGAGTCCTCGAGATAGGTCCTAACATCATCATCGATGATGGTGGTGACCTTGTAAACCTCATGCATACAGAGTACACAGACCTCATTCCAAACGTCATTGGAGGTTGCGAGGAGACAACTACAGGTATTCTCAGACTTGTCCAGCTCAATAAGGCAAAGTCTCTGAAGTTTCCTATGATGCTTGTCAACAATGCCGACTGCAAGCACCTCTTCGATAACCGTTATGGTACAGGTCAGTCAGTATGGGATGGCATCAACCGCACTACAAACCTCATCGTTGCAGGTAAGAATGTAGTAGTAGCCGGTTACGGCTGGTGCGGTAAGGGTGTAGCAATGCGTGCCAAGGGTCTCGGAGCTGAGGTTATCGTGACTGAGGTTGACCCTATCAAGGCTATGGAGGCTGTGATGGACGGATTCAAGGTCATGAAGATGGAGCAGGCCGCTTACCTTGGAGACATATTCGTGACTGTAACAGGCTGCGACGGTGTCATCACCAAGGAGCACTTCCTCAATATGAAGGACGGAGCCATCTGCTGCAATGCAGGACACTTCGACTGTGAGGTGGACGTGGCTGGACTCAAGGCAATGGCAAAGGAGATTAAGCCTGCACGCAAGAATATCCTCGGATATACTCTCGAGAACGGAAATAAGATATACATCATCGCAGAAGGCCGTCTTGTAAACCTGGCAGCCGGCGATGGCCACCCTGCAGAGATCATGGACATGTCATTCGCAATCCAGGCCCTTAGTGCGAAGTATCTTGTTGAAAACAGCGACAAGGTGAGCCGTGAACCTGGCCAGATGGTCAATGACGTTCCGCTTGAGATCGATCGGGAAGTGGCTGCCCGCAAGCTCGCATACTGGGGTTGTGAGATTGATACTCTCACTCCGGAGCAGCACCGATATCTCTTCGGAGAGTAGAATATGACATAGCATTCGCGTATACCCGCGAGGAATGAAAGGCGATTTTCCTGAAAAGGAGAATCGCCTTTTTCGTGGTGAGGGAAGATATTCTTCAAATCATTAAAACGATTTAGCTATTTTCTTTGAAATGATTATGTAATGTTGTATTTTTGCCCGAGGGGTTTTTTATTCCTAACTAATAATGAAGAAGATAACTACTATTATTATTGCACTTGCATTGTGCTTTGGGGCTTACGCTCAAAGTATGTCGGCCAGTGATCCGGAAAAGGTCATTCCTTTTGCGGATCCGTTCATCTTGTATGAAGACGGAATGTATTATCTCTATGGAACAGGCAGCGATGATGGTATTCCGGTGTTGGTTTCAGAAGATATGAAGACATGGAGTTGGCCAAATGGGGAGAATTGGCATTTTGCCCTTCACAAGGATGACTCATATGGAGACCGTATGTTCTGGGCACCGGAAGTCTACCATGTAGGCGACAGATATATAATGTTCTATTCTTCTCAGGAACATATCTGTATGGCGGAGGCTACATCCCCTTTAGGACCTTTCATCCAGAAGGTGCAGAGGCCGATGCGCAGGCACAAGGGTATAGATAACCACTTGTTTATTGATGATGATGGTACTCCATATATATTCTGGGTGCACTTCAACCATGGCAATGAGATCTGGATGGCTCGTCTTGAAGAAGACCTTTGTACTATCGTGCCCGGAACAGAGCGTTTCTGTATCAGGATGAGTCAGGAGTGGGAGAAGGTGTGGCCATCTGTAAATGAAGGACCTTTTGTTGTGAAACGTGATGGTATATATTATATGACCTATTCTGCGAACAGTTATGAAAGTCCTTCCTACGGTGTGGGATTGGCAACGGCTGTCAGCCTGACAGGACAATGGGAGAAAAGTGCGGATAATCCGATACTTCAGTTTGCCGGTTCATTGGAAGGAGTCGGACATCACGCTCTTTTTAAGGACGCAGACGGAAAGGACCGTATAGTCTTCCATTCCCATAACAGTCCAGGAAAAATTCATCCGAGGATAATACACATAGGAAAGATAGATTTCAAGAAGGGTACAATGAAGGTTTCTAAGAAATTCATGACACCTGAAATGTCAAGGGCGCAAGAGCAACCTATCTTCCCGGAATTTCCGCATCCGGCAGATACCTTGGATGCCATATACTATGACAGTAAGGAGCTTTCCGGAAGTGAGGTCGTTATGCTCGCTACACTTCAGGCACATGTGAACTCCATTCAACCTCGTATATACCTCATGAAGCACAAGCATGGTGGACGCAAGGAGTGGGCTGACAGAATAGGAATCAATACCAATATTTTACGAACTTCTGAATTTTACTACCTGGTTGGAAAATACAGTAAAGAGGTGAGCGGACTTGTGGTATACAGTACCGAGAAGAGTTCGCATTATAGAAATCTCGCTTGCACGATAGCTGGTCTCAAGGGTGCCATTGCAGTCACCCCGGACGAGGTTCGTAAACTTAAGGAAAACGGAATCAAACTTAAGACGATTTGTGATATAACTGATCTTCCATATACCACACCAGAAGAGATATATAGTCATTTATACAAAAAATATTGGAAGGATTGCACTCGCAATACTCTTGTGAGCCTTACGCCACATATTGCAGCTGATATCAGAGATCTCGGAGCAGCAATGAAAGCCGCCTTCATATGGCTGGATCCAAGGATAGAAGGGGAGAGGGAAGTCCTGAAACAGTTTCTGGCGGATCTGACACCAGGAAAGTCGGTGGTTCTCGGATGGTGGCATGAAGAAAGGGCTGGTATCGGTATCGCCACAAGTTATGGCCTGTCTACAATCCCTTCAGATCTATACAACAATGCCACCGTCTATGCTGGTTTTCCACGAGAAATAAGTCCTGCGCGTATACCGAAGAGAAAACCGTTGGAGAATAAGGTGTATGTGGCTCTTTTTCTGAGTGACGGAGACAATATACAGTATTGCGAACATACAATGTGCCGACTTTGGGATAATCCTAGGCGTGGCACTTTCCCTATCAACTGGACTGTGAGCCCTGGTCTTGCAGAACTTGGCCCTGGTCTGCTCAATTACTACTATGACACGGCATCAGAGCAGGATTGTCTGGTCAGCGGTCCTTCAGGCATGGGCTACTCTCTTATATATGATGAGCTGAATGACATCTGGCATACATCCAAAAGGGAAACTATAGAAGAATACACCAAACTGACAGACAGATATCTCAAGAAGAGCGGTATCAGGATCATTACCATCTGGGACCGCGTGAATCAGGAGCAGATGGAAGCATATGCGGACAACTGCCGCCATCTCATAGGCGTGACCCTGGAGGACTGGAAGAGAGCGCCGAAGATCGAAGCAAGTTCATCTAACGGACGTTTGGCATTCATCGGCAACCGTCCATGCTATACAAGTTATGTCGAGGACATGTTCAGGGAGTGGGAGGATAGCATTAAGGTCTTCGACGGCAAGGGCCCTGCATTCTTTACATCCCAAGGTGAATCATGGAATATGGGCCCAGGGCAGATGGCAAAACTTCAGTCTCTCTTTGACTCCATTGAAGAAGGACGAGTGGAAATCTGTCGCGCAGACCATTTCTTTTCTCTCTATAATGAGGCCAACGGACTGTCATTCAACATACTGATGCTTGACAATGTGAAGATGTCCTCAAGCGCAGGAAATGATTCGATTGAAACTGTCGCGGACGGATCGTTCGCAAGGAAATATACCTGGACAGCAACTCAACATGGCGAGCAGTCTGTTGTGTTTGATTTTGGAAGGGAGTATATGGTTGACAGGTATATGATCTCTCATGCCTCTGCAGGAGGATATGGCAGGGAATACAATATACAGGAATATACATTCGAGGTAAGCGATGACGGTGTCGTGTGGACAAAGGTGGATACCGGCAAGTCTGAAGATGTGGACTTTTCAGACAGAGATATTCAACCGGTAAAGGCGAGATACGCTCGGGTGACAGTCAACAGATGTGGAATAGACAACCAAGCACGCATTGCAGATATTGAGATTTTTGGAAAGATTATTAAATAAACTATACTGAACATGAAAAAAACACTGATTCTTTTAGCCCTGGCAGTCGTGGCATCCATGACTATGTCAGCTCAGACCAAGGAAACCTGCAACACGGTAACAGAACTTAGAAACCTTTTGGACGTCGATAGACTTCCTGAGTACAGAGATGGAATCGTCGAGCAGATCTCCAGCTACGACCCTACAGGTGGAAATGAAGATGGTTTTGCTGGAAAATATTCCTATATCCGTAAGGAAAACGGTCACCTCGTGCTCGCAGACCTCAAGGGACCGGGAGTCGTAAACCGCATCTGGACTCCGACACCAACCCGCGATACACTTCTTTTCTATTTTGATGGTGAAAAGCAACCTCGCCTGAAAGTATGTTTCGAGGACCTTTTCAGCGGAAAGGTAGAGCCGTTTGTCAGACCTCTTTGTGCAAATGAGGTAGGTGGATTCTACTGCTATTTCCCATTCACCTACAAGAAATCCCTCAAGATCGTATTCACAGGTGAGAGAATCCAGTTCCATCAGATCCAGTACCGCGACCTCTCAGGCAAGAAGGTCGAGACCTTCACACCGGAGATTACTCCAGAGATCAGCGCTCTGGTGGGCGACATCGTGAAGAAATGGTCTAACCTCAGCCCGACAGCAGCTGACTATGCATATGGAAAGTCTGAGGGTTGCACCTCTTCGCAGAAATCATTCACCCTCAACCCTGGTGAGGAGGTGTGCTTCTTCAGCACAGACAAGGGTGGTCGCATCGAAGGATTTGAGATCGAGGCTGGTACTGCATTCGAAGGCTTCAACAAGGACATTGTCCTGACAGCAAAATGGGATGATGACGAGGATTATGCAATCAATGCACCTGTAGCAGACTATTTTGGCTATGCCTATGGTAAGGCTGCAATGCGTGGTATTCTTGTGGGAAGCGCATTAGGACGTAACTATTCTTTCCTCCCGGCACCATTCGACAGCAAGGCTGTAATGACGCTCAAATATGAAAAGAGGGAAGGTGTCCAGCAGACTCCTGTTCAGGTGACAACCAAGGTGTACCACAATGAGGAGGCACGAGACAAGTGCAAGGAAGGCAAGCTCTATACAAACTGGCGCAGAGAACTCGATCCTGCAGAGGGCGAGCACTATAAGTTCGTTGATTATAAGGGCAAAGGCCACTATGTCGGAACAGTTCACCTTGCTCAGGGTAAGTCTCCTGAAATGACTCTCTTCTTCGAAGGTGACGACTCGACATATGTTGATGGCAAGATGCGTATGCACGGAACAGGTTCCGAGGACTACTACAACGGTGGATGGTATGCACTTCTGGACAGATGGGACAGAGGTGCCAGCATGCCGCTTCATGGAGCCCTCGACTACTCTCTCCAGATGTCAAGAACAGGTGGATATCGTTTCTACCTCAACGATAAGATGAGCTTCAATGAAGAACTGTATCTTGGTATCGAGCACGGTCCGGAAGGAAATAAGTTCCCGGTTGATTACACCTCTGTAGCATATTTCTATGGTGAGACTCCGTCACAGGAGCAGATGCAGCCGACTGAGGAACTCCGCGAAGTATATATCCCGGATGTACATCCTTATTTCCCTCAGACCATGATGATTACATTGGGTAATCATGTCAAGACACAGTACATTTCAAGTGGTATCCGCTGCTGGTCTGAAGGAACTGGTATGGTGAGAGTCCTCCTGGATGGACTCCCTGAAGGCAAGTATAAGATCTACCTTGACTACTGTGCAAATCCTGAAGGTGCGGACTTCTCTATCTGGCAGAGACAGAGGATGATCATGGATTGGAGATCATCTTACGCACCAAATAGAACATGGGTGGACAAGATGTACTGTGGCGAGATCGAAGTGACCTCACAGAACAATACCATCACATTCCAGTTCAAGGGTGAGAGATATACTAAGGAACTCGAGTTTGCTGTGACCTACCTTGAGCTTGTAAAATAGTCCTCGCTGAATGTTTTATCCTGACACTAATGACTTACCATATGAAAACAAACACACAAACTCCCTCATGGAACTTTCTGGCAATCTTCCTTATAGGGACGATCATTTCATTGTCCGGCTGTAGCCTTCAATCTACCAATCCGCTGGACGTTCAGTTCGGAGACCCGTATGTCCTGCTGGCTTCTGATGGACACTATTATATGTATGGTACTGGTGGAGTGCAGGATGGGTTCGGATGTTATAGATCAGACAATCTTAAAGACTGGGAATATCAGGGTGTTGTCTATCAGGGCAACACCCCGGACTCCTGGGCAGAGTCCTGCTTCTGGGCACCTGAAGTTTACGAAAGAGACGGTAAATTCTATATGTTCTTCAGCGCAAACTGGAAGGTGAACCCTACAGCAGAACTTGAAAATTTCCTTATCGGCGTTGCAGTATCTGACTCTCCTACAGGACCATTCAAGGAGGTCAGCGACGCTCCCCTGTTCAATCCCGGATATCCTATCATCGACGCAAATGTATTCTTCGATGATGACGGAAAATGCTATCTATATTATTCACGATGCTGCTATAAACATCCGGTTGAAAGCGAGGTTTCTGTATGGGCTCGCGAAAAGGGTTTGTTTGACGAGATTGAAGAAAGCTGGATATATGGTATCGAGATAGCACCGGACTTTTCACATGTCATAGGCGAACCTGTGCTTATTCTTTGCCCTCCGTCAGAAATGAACGACGCGCAGGCAGAATGGGAAAGCCGTTCTGTGACTGCAGGAGAGGCTAACCGCAGATGGACTGAAGGCTCATTCCTTATCAAGCGCGACGGGGTGTATTATATGATGTATTCTGCAAATTTCTTTGGCGGTGAAAACTATGCGGTCGGATATGCTACATCCGATTCACCACTGGGACCATATGTAAAATCACCTGACAATCCTGTACTTGAAAAGAATACTCCGAAAGGAGGCAAGGTGACCGGTGTAGGTCACAACAGCATCACATGGTCACGAGACGGCAAACAACTCTTCTGCGTCTATCACGGCCGCACAGCAGCAACGGGAGATGAAAGAGTGGTGTTCATCGATAAGATGAAGATCAAAAATGGAAGACTGACCGTAGAAGGGCCGACAACAAAAGAGTAATAACTGACATATGAACATTAGATATATCATACTTGCTATATCCTTCCTTCTGGCAGCCTGCACTCCTGTACTTGACAACGATGAAAAACCGGATAACAATCAGCCAGAGCCACCCTCTGTCGGTCAGAATGAAGAATCTAAAAGATGTGTTCCAGTAATTATTGAAGAATTCCGGGAGTTGTACCATCCTTCTGCTGCCGTGGGCATATATATGAACGACCATACTGTGTTTCCTAAAGAAGGAGCGAAAGGGACAGACCCGGACAGATGGCATGTCATAGGCATCACAAACCATGAACTGGATGGAAGTACAGGAGAAATACATTTTTCCAACGGCATAGGAAGTAGTCTCGCGGAAGGAAAGTTTCAGGACAATCCTGCCAATGGAGGCATAATCATGGATGCCTTGAGAAAAAGTCCAGATCCCACTCCAAATCCCAACAGGGAAGGCATATTATGCTGGGCTCCACACGTAGTCTATCATCAGGGGACATACCATATGTACTATTTCTCGGTATTGTCTTCTAAATGGAACATGGAGTATGCAACTTCCACCGACCTGATCAACTGGAAAGACAGGACATCCGAACTCACTCTGAGAGTAGTGGGAAACCATGAAGGACTTCTATACGAAAACGGGAACATCGTCGAGACACGAGACCCTATGGTGATCAAGTACGGCAACAACTGGATCATGTACACGACAGCCATGTGGCTTGATAACGGGGTCAGAAGAGGAGCAGTAGCAGTATACGAATCTCCAGACCTGAAGAACTGGACGTTCAAGGGATATGCACTTAGGAATCTTGAAGGAGCCCCGATAGCAGCATATTCAACATGCGAGTCACCATTCGTAACGTACAAGGACGGCAAGTTCATCCTGTCTGTCACTATTACAGTCAGCGACATCGCAACCTACCACGACACCATCATATTCGTGTCAGACAATCCATACGATTTCGGAACCTATTCCGGTGCCACGCAGCTCGAATCCAGCATGCATTATGCCGGAAGGATTTCCGCACACTGTCCTGAGTTCATACATGACAAGGATAATGGCAAATGGTATGTGACAACAGCAGGATGGCCAGACAGATTGAAATATGAAGGATCCTTCGGAGGTGTTGGAATTGCAGAAATGAAATGGATGACCCTCGATGAAGCGGAAGACTACAGGAAACATGCCTGTGACAGCCACAAGTCAGCAGTTCTGAACCACAGTTTTGAGAAAGGTAACATAGACCACTGGACAAGGTCAGGCGACTTCGGAGTGCATATGGTCAATGATGCATTCAAATCGCGTTACGGAACCTACAGGGATATGATCGGCATGAAGACCTTCTGCAGCTATGCAAACAACTATCAGGGAGGAGACTCTCAGACCGGATCGATGCGCTCAAACAGTTTTATCATCGCTACTGGTGCGAAAATGTCTTTCTACATAGCAGGAGGCAAGGATATGGACAAGCTGTATGTAGCGTTGGTCAATGCTGATACAGAGGAGATAATATTCAAGGAAACCGGTCTGGATACCGAGAATTCGAGAAGGATAACGTGGGACCTTTCTGCCTATGCGGGAACCAAGGCTTTTGTCGAGGTTTATGACAATAGTACTGCCCCATGGGGCCACATCGGAGTTGACTGTATTCTTGTGGACGGAGAACCAATCGAAGAATCTAATAACTAAAATTAAACTATATGAAGAAAATATACTTGTTATTGGCCACAGCAGCGGTTCTGTCATGCTCAGCCTCCCAGATACCGGAGGAGGAAGACAATCGCAGAAGCGCCTACACCAATCCTGTGGCAAAAATGAGCCTTCCAGACCCGACAGTCATTGAGGATGAAGGTGTATTTTATCTCTATGCAACTGAAGATGTAAGGAACGTCCCTATTATGTGTTCTCCAGATCTTGTGAATTGGAAGAAAGTCGGCACTGTATTCACCGACGGCGGCCGTCCAAGTTTCGTCAGCGGTGGAGGAATCTGGGCTCCTGATGTGAACAGAATAGCTCCAGGCAAATATGTACTCTATTATTCAATGTCTGTTTGGGGAGGTACAAATACATGCGGAATCGGAGTTGCTGTCGCGGATAGCCCAGTAGGTCCATGGGAAGACAAAGGCAAGATGTTCATCAGTAGTGAAATCGGAGTCACAAACTCCATTGACCCTTTCTATATCGAGGAAGATGGAAAGAAGTACATGTTCTGGGGAAGCTTCCACGGAATCTATGCTGTCGAACTTTCTGATGATGCGCTTTCTGTGAAGGAGGGTGCAGAACTCATCAAAGTCGCAGGAAAGGCTTACGAGGGTACATATATCCACAAAAGAGGAGAATATTATTATCTCTTTGCATCCATAGGAGGATGCTGTGCCGGCTTCAACAGCACCTATAAGACAGTTGTTGGACGCTCAACCGATCTTTTCGGACCATATGTGAACAAGAAGGGTGAAAAGATGCTTGATAACAAGCACGAGGTCATCATCTCAGGCAACTCAGAATACATCGGCACTGGTCACAACGCTGAGATAATCACCGACAAGGAGGGCGTAGACTGGATCCTCTACCACGCCTACTGCCGTAGCCACAGCGACGCCGCTCGAACACTCATGCTCGACAAGGTAACATGGGATGAAGAAGGATGGCCAGTCGTGAACAACGGCACCCCTGCCAGCTACAATATCTACCCGGCACTATAAACCGCCTTATATAAAAACTTGTCGCATTCAAAGATAGAATGCGACAAGTTCAAGAAGTTCTTATAGCAAGTTACTTAACTACGATTTCGTTTACTTCGATGTTTCCGTTCTTTACTTCGATGAATGGTTTGCCGTTCTTAAGTCCCACAGTTGCGTAGCCGCTTGCTGTTGAGAGGAATGAACGGAAGTTCTTGCCAACCTTCGAGTCGATGTAGAGAGTCTTGGTCACAGCGTCATATCTTGCTCCGGTGAGAGCCTGAAGGAGGCTGTAGCTTGAAAGTGCTCTTGCGTACCATGAGCCACACTCATACTGGTTGTAAGGGTTTCTCTTGATGCCGTTGTATCTTCCAAGAACTGCATTTACGATGTCAAGTCCTTCTTCAACCTTGCCCTCGAAGATAAGGTGAGATGCCACCTGATACTCGATACCTGTCCACACCTCGTCGCTATATACGAATGGAAGGCTGAGCTTGCCACCCTTAGGCCATGAGCAGAGAAGAAGACCAGCTTCTTCACCCATACCATAACCAGGGCGCTGCGGGTTAGCATGGTCTCTGAGGTCTGTCTTGAGGTTGTATTTGTGTACTGACATAAGATGGCTTGTAACCTTCTCCTTGTCGATAGGCTCTTCAAGACCGCATGCGAGCGACATCCAACATCCGATGATACCGTCTGAAAGACATCCTGTACCGTACTGATACTTAGGGCCTTCCTTCACGAGGATTGCAGTTGCCTCATCAGCATATGAACTGTGGAAAGACAGAGCCTGTGTTGGGTCTGGTGCACGGAGTCCTGTCCACTGGATATCCTGATAGAAGTATTCTCCATTCCAGAGCTTGGTTGTCATATACTCCTGTGAGTTTTTCAATATCCTTTCATATCTGGTCACGTCCTCACCGAGGAACTTACCGATCTGGATGATACTGTTGAGAGCTCCGGCATAGAAGCTTGTACACATTCCGTCCGGTCCCCAGAACTCGATGTCATAAGTGTTGTGATGTGGCTCGACAAGTGCTCCCACCTCATCAGGGTCCCATGTGCGGATACAATAATCCATGCTCTTTACGATAAGAGGATAAAGATCCTTGATCCACTCGTTGTCTCCGCTGATTCTCCAGTCACGGTATACCTTCATGATACCACCGAGCTGTCCGTCAGACGCTGCGTGGAAGTCGTGCTTTACAGGGCGGATAGGAATATTTGCACGGAATACCTGATGTCCTTCTGTGTTCTGGTCTACTTCAAACTCAGTCTCGCGGAGAGTTCTTTCCATACGAGGGAAGAGATGAGGAACAGCCTGTGCATAGTTCCATACATGGGTACAAGAACCGTGGCAGCTTCCCCAGTTGTCTCCACTTCCTTCCCATACCCAGAAACGTCCATCATGCTGGCGCATTACTGTTGTACTCTTGAGAATAGTGAGGTTGTTGGCAACTGACTCGATTACTTCCTCAGGAAGTGTAGTGTCGTAGAAAGCAGCAGTAAACTTCTCTGTCTCAGCCTTGAGGCTCTTGTAGTTATCCTTCCAGTATTCAGCTACTGCATTTACGTCAGCAAATCTTCTGCTGTACCAAGGCTCATACTTTTCAGGGATATCCTTGTAGAGGTCAGGGTTGTAACGGTCACCGAAATCTGACTCTGAAACAGCGTCAGGACCGATGTTGTGTACAGATCTTGGGACATACCATGCTATATAAAGATTGATGGTCTTTGATTCGCCTGGCTTCAGTTTGAACGGAACATAGATCGACGCTCCAGTTCCACCCACAACAGGGTCATTCTCAGGCATCTCACCTCTTTCCACATGGTTCCACGCCATTGTAAGAGGGTCGAACCATCCGCCTCTGAACCAGTTGTAGTTCACCTTTGTGTCCTTCTCATCAGTGAAGAATGCACAGTAGCCTTCCTGGTCAGGATGACGCTCCGGACGATTCTGGCTAAGAATGAAGCCCTTGTCCATTTTAAGGATAGGAGATAGCACCTCATTGGTTCTGTGCATGAAGTTTCTTGTATTGAATGAGAAGATTGCTTCAATTTCCTCCTTTGATGTATTGGTGAATGTATATTCCATACCTCCCACGGGAAGACCGGAATTATCCTCATCGTTTGGAATGAAAGGGTTCCATCCCACAAGTTTCACCTCTACAGGGACATCTTTGTCGCTAAGGTTGATTTCAGCAAAAGGGAATTTTGCGCTGAAGGTACCATTGTCAAATCTTGGAAGTCCCCAAGTTGTACCACCGACTCCCATTCCTCCTTCGTTTCTACCGAAGACCTTATAATCTGGAACTCCAGTCTCAAGAACCTTAGCTCCTTTTTCATATCCTTTTACATGAATTGCTGCGAATGCGCAAGGCTCATGGAAAAGCTGAGGGTAATGGTGGAATGAAACATTTGAGATTGATCCTGTACCGCTGAGACAGAACATACCGGAACCTAAGCCTCCGATAGGGTACGCGATGTGATCAAGCTCCTTGCCGCTATAGACTTTCTCATACTTGTCTGCAGCAGATAAAGCTGTGGTCATCAGAACAGCCAATGCTGTAATTAAGTGTTTGATTTTCATAATTATTTGGTTTTGATGTTTTCAATGAATTCTTCTGCGCTTGTGGGAGCAATACCGAAGATGAAACGGTCTCCCTGTACGAATGGGGACTTGAGCTCGAAGTTTTCGTAGGCGATACCTTCCGGAATTGGTGACTTGCTTGCCCAATATGTGTATCTTCCATTTACGAGACCTTCAGTCTTAGCATTGTCGCATGGTTTTCTCCAATACTGCACTCCCTTCTTTCCTATGTATTTCCATCCTTTGCTTGTGCCCTCATACAGTTCTCTTGCTGCCGGGTCCTCCTCGTTAGCCTCTGCTACGAAATAGATTTCTCCTGTATCCGAAGTTATCATTTCGGATGATGGCACGTGGAAGTGAGGAACAAAACCGTCACCTCTGTAATCCGGCCAAAGCTCCAGTGAACTGTAAGTCTTGTCTTTGCAGAACAGGTTGCGGAGTCTCATCTTGTTGCCCATTGTGGCTGTCAGGATGCAATAGTCCGGCTCTGGTGTCCCATCGTTGATTGTGTAGGTCTCAAGTTCTATCTCATATGGCTTGCTCTCCCTAAATCTGAGGCGGACATATGGACTGACTCCGTTGTTGAAACGCTCACAGAATATATATAAGGTAAGTGTCTGTTCGCCGTTGATGGTCTCAATCACTCCCTTTGCCGGAGCTGCCTTGTCATTCTCATCGAGGATATTGTCGTCAGAGCTCCAGAATATCTTTCCGTTTCTGCCGTCAATATTGCTTTTTTCCAGTTCTGACAGTCCTCTGTAAGTCCCACCGTTCGCCGGGATAGGCTCGATGGCAATGAAGTTGGTCACATAGTCATCAGGCTGCTCCAGATAGGGGGTATAGATTCTTAGAAGGCCGCGTGGACCACCTGTGGGAGCGATTCCCACCTGGATGCCGTTCTTGAAGCCCCATTTTGGGCGAGCTTTCTGAGCATCAGAAGGGCGGACCCATATACCGGCTGTGGTGTCAGGCGGGGCCATATAGAATCTGTTTTCCTGTCTGTCATCCTGTATAGGGCAGAGTTTCATTGCGAATCCGCCGCTTCCCTTGATGTTGATCTTCATTTTGGTTGAAGCATCGACTATCCTTGTTCCTGTGGTGAGGTGGTCTGGAGTCTCGTCCGAATCATCCGCATCGAGATATATCTCAGCCTTGTACTTTCCCTCGCCGAGAAAATTGAATGGGAATTCGATGGTCCTTTCCTTGCTGTTGTTGATGCAGCCCACGTACCATGTGTCGCCCTTCCTACGTGCAGTTGCTGCGTATTCAGCAACCTTTGCAGCCACCACCTGAGTCTCGTCCCATGTGGTAGGAAGGTCCTGGATGAAACGGAAGCCAGACTGTCCCACATACGCCTCTGGATGGTCGCATACCATGCTGAGATAACCCTCGAGAATGACATACATACCGAGCATGTGACATCTTGTACTTGTCATCAGAGGATTATGGTATTGAACCCTCCATTCGTCATATACCTTTGAACGGAATCCTCCAAGATGGTAGTCTGTAGGGCCGGCAAGTGCTCTTGTGAAGAACATGTTGATATCGTGGTCAGCACCCATTGTGCGGGCTGCATCCCACTTATAGACTTCATAATTGAGAGCACCCTCTCTGGTGAACTCGTTAGGCCATGTGCGTGAAAGACCTGATGGCTTGCTTGATCCGTGGAACTGAATGAACAGTTTGTGCTCTGCAGCCTTTCTTAGTATATCCTCCTGAATGAGAATCATCTGTTGGTCATTTCTGTCCATGAAGTCCACCATCATTCCCTTGACACCCCACTCATTGAATTTGTCGAATACTCTATCAATATCCTTGTATAGGGCGGCCCAGTTGAGCCATACATGAATATCAACGCCGCGACTTTTTGCGTAGCGGCATACAGCAGGGAAGTCGAGACGAGGGTCGTGTCTTGTCAGGTCGGCGTTAGGACCAGCGGCTCCGAAGCCTGGACCGTCGTCAATGTACCAAGGCATGTCAGCATAACCATACACAGAATGGTATTCAAGACCGTGGTCAGCTGCGAAGTCTATGTAATATTTGTTAGTCTGAAAGTTATTGCCTGCCTGGAAAGGGAAGTCGTCAGGAACAACTGTGTCATTCCACCATGGGAAGGTTGTCTTTCCTGGTTTCAGCCAACTGGTGTCTTCGATCTTACATGGTTCGCAAAGGCTTGTCAGAGCTGTGCTTTCCATCAGGTCTGCTACCTCGTCTCCAAGCATGAATACTCGCCAAGGTGTCTTTCCTTCATTTTCAAGAAGTACGCTGAATTCAGGAACATCAAGTCGTGGTGAAAGACGGCTGGTGAGCTGTCCGTTCCTCCTAGTGAGGTACATGCCGGCATAGTTGATGATGCTGGCTTCAGTTACAGCCATCTGTGTTCCGTCAGTAAACTCAAAATGAGTCGGCATATCGATGAGTCTGTTCTGGTCTAGCTGACTCACCGGCTTTCTCGTATAGAGACCTTCGTGGGTGTTGATGAAGTGGTCGAAGAACAAGGCAGTAGCCATAGGGTCACCAACTACATTGATGTCCATCACCTCATTTTTGATCCTGATATTCTTGTCGTCTCCATTTGTGTTGAATACAAGTCTGTATGCAGCGGCATCATTAAACACTCTGACCTGCACAGCTACATCCACTCCGCATCCGTTCTTGTCCTGCAGTGGAATCAGAGCACCGTTCCATGAGCTTTTTACATGACTCGTCTTTCCCACAGGGAGATCATATTCTTCGATTCCTGTGTTCTTTTCTGCCTTGCCGAAGCGGACATTATTTCCGACAACGCCCTTGTCTGTCTCAAGTGCTGCGGATGAGTATCCGATAACATCCTTGCCATTGAATTCAACCTTGTATTTAAGCTCCCCCTTGACCGTTGTGAAAGTCATTGAGATCGCCTTGTCGGGTGAGTTTACAGTAACCGAACTCTGTCCGAACGAGTGCAGCGAGAATGTTAATGCAAGTATTAAAAGAATCTTTTTCATGATTTATGTTTAGTATTTA
>JAEIGA010008530.1_pt1 | contig 15545 bp, 16 predicted proteins | sample 9270691 | NCBI WGS metagenome assembly JAEIGA01 (sample SAMN17057246, study PRJNA624740) | gut metagenome | biome: biome; isolation source: fecal sample | host: Bos grunniens | place: China: Xizang | collected 2019
ACCACCGTTTACAAACATAAATTCCTTTTCAGGCATCTGTTTTGCAACAAAGTCACCTAAATTACAATCAGGAATAAAGAGAATTTTATCGTTAGGGAGCTTGCTTACAACATTGACTGCTGATGCAGATGTTACACACACGTCGCAAACAGTTTTAAGGGCTGCAGTTGTGTTAATGTATGCCACAACTGTATAATCAGGATGCTCCTTTTTAATTTCCTCAATATACTCAACGCTCATCTGCTCTGCCATAGGACAACCTGCAACAGGGCTTGTGATGTAAACTGTTTTTTCAGGTGAGAGGATTTTTACAGTTTCAGCCATAAAACGAACGCCACACATAATTACAGTTTTAGCCTGAGTTTTTGAAGCCTCAACGCTTAACTGAAAGCTGTCACCTGTGAAATCAGCAATTTCGATGATTTCACGTGCAACGTAGCTGTGAGCTAATATACAAATATCTTTTTCTTTTTTAAGCATCAGGATTTTTTCCTGCATTTCTTTTATTGTCATTTTTAGAATCCCTCCACCACCTACGGTGGTCCCCCTCCCTTTGACAAGGAAGGCTGATATTGTAGGGGTGATTCGTGAATCGCCCCTACGAATTAATGATGATGTTCCTCGAACTCAAAGTCAGCAGGGTTATATTCAATGCCGTTTTTGTCGTAGTAGTCCTTAACTGCTGCTTTGATTGCCTGTTCAGCGAGAACTGAGCAATGAATTTTTACTGCAGGAAGTCCGTCAAGTGCTTCAACAACAGCCTTATTTGTAAGCTTAAGTGCTTCGCTCAATGGCTGACCCTTAATCATATCAGTTGCAATTGAGCTTGTTGCGATTGCAGACGCACAACCGTAAGTGTTGAACTTAACGTCTGTGATAATATCATTCTCAATTTTGAGATACATTTTCATAATATCTCCACATTTTGCGTTGCCAACCTCACCTATTCCGTCAGCATCCTCAAGCTTTCCTACATTATGAGGATTCACAAAATGCTCCATTACTTTTTCTGAATATTCCATTATACTAAACCTCTTTCTTTTTGTATCTTTTCCCACAATGGTGACATATCACGAAGTCTGTCAATAATTGGTGGTAATTTTTCTAAAATATAATCCATTTCCTCAGGTGTGTTTTCTTCACAAAGGCTTAAACGGAGTGAGCCGTGAGCAACCTCGTGAACAAGACCGATTGAAAGAAGCACATGGCTTGGGTCAAGTGAACCTGAAGTACAAGCTGAGCCTGAAGAAGCGCTGATTCCCATTAAGTCAAGGTAGAGAAGAAGTGATTCACCCTCAACACCCTCAAAGCAAGCACTAACGTTACCAGGTAATCTGTGTTCACGGTCACCATTAATACGGCTTAAATCGATTTTGAGAATACCTTCCATAAGCTGTTCTCTCATTGCGATAAGCTTCTTTGTGTTTTCTTCCATATTATCGCAAGCATCCTTAAGCGCTGCTGCCATACCAACGATTGCAGGAACATTTTCAGTACCTGCACGACGGTTTCTTTCCTGTGCACCACCTTCGATAAGGTTAGGAAGTCTTATACCCTTTTTGCAGTAAAGACCACCAACGCCCTTAGGACCGTGGAACTTATGGCCTGAAAATGACATCATATCAATATTGTCAGCCTTAACGTCAACAGGAATATGACCAACAGCCTGAACAGCGTCAGTATGGAAAAGGACTCCCTTTTCACGACAAACTGCACCGATTTCACGAATTGGCTGAACAGTGCCGATTTCGTTATTAGCGTACATAATTGTCACAAGCGCTGTATCCTCACGGATAGCATTTTTCACATCTTCTACTCTTACGACACCGTTTTCGTAAACATCAAGAAGTGTGATTTCAAAGCCTTCCTTTTCAAGGACATTTAATGTGTGAAGCACAGCGTGATGCTCAAACTTTGAGCTGATAATATGCTTCTTGCCTTTTTTAGCCATTAAGTAAGCTGCGCCCTTAATTGCCCAGTTGTCACTTTCGCTACCGCCTGATGAAAAGTAAACATCATTTGGGTCAGCGTTCAAGCACTCTGCAACTATGTTTCGTGCATCCCTTACCTTATGGAAAGCATCCTGACCAACAGAATGAAGGCTTGATGGATTTCCGTAAACTTCATTGAAGCAAGGCATCATTGCATCAAGGGCAATCTTTGAAATTTTTGTTGTTGCAGCGTTATCTGCATAAACTTTCATATATACATCTCTTTTCGTTAAATTCAATCATTTTTCTTATTTCACAGTAAATTACTATGAATTCATTTATATGATACTACTACTGTAAAATTTTGTCAATCATAACAATATACAAATAGGATTATTCTGAGAAGAATTTTTCAGCAATTCTAACAGATGACATTGCATCCTTACCGTAATAGTCTGCACCTATCATACTTGTATATTCCTCTGTAAGCACTGCGCCACCTACCATTACAGAAACACCATCTGTTTCTTTACGGAGAAGCTTTATTGTTTCTTCCATGCTTGGCACTGTTGTTGTCATAAGTGCAGAAAGACCAACAAGCTTTACATTATGAGCTTTTACAGCCTCCACAATCATTTGTGGTGTAACGTCCTTACCTAAATCAATTACATCATAACCGTAATTTTCTAAAAGGACTTTAACGATATTTTTACCGATGTCGTGAATATCGCCCTTAACGGTTGCGATTACGATTTTACCCTTTTTCGTTGCTTCAGAGCCTGAATTCTGCAAATGCTTTTTGATTATATCAAAGCTTATTCCTGCAGTTTCGGCACTCATTAAAAGTCCCGGTAAGAATACGTTGTTATTCTCGAAATCCTTTCCTACCTTATCAAGAGCAGGAATTAAAATTCCGTCGATTATCTGGAGTGGAGTTTTCGTTTTAAGCTCTTTTTCAGTTTCCTGCTTTGCCTGTTCCTTTAAGCCCTTTATAACTGCAGTTTTAAGGTCAACAGAATCACTTTTTACCTCTGTTTTTGTGTCAGTAGCCTTGGAGATATAATTCTCAAAATTTTCATCAAATCCCATCAAAGCGTTGAATGAATAATAAGCATTCATCATCATTTCACTTTTTGGATTTATAATTCCTGCACTCAAACCATTGTTCATAGCAAGTGTAAAGAATAAGGAATTCAACAACTCACGATTTGGAAGTCCAAAAGAAACGTTTGAAACACCTAAAACAGTATGCACACCTAAATCATTTTTAAGTCTTCTGACACATTCAAGAGTGATTTTTGCATTATCCTTATTTGTGCTGACTGTCATACAAAGAGGGTCAAAAATAAGGTCGTTTTTGGAAATTCCGTATTCCCCTGCTTTATTAATAATCTTTTCTGCGATTGCCATTCTGCCATCGACAGTTTCGGGAATTCCCATTTCGTCAAGAGTAAGACAAACAACCACACCACCGTATTTTTTCACAAGCGGAAAAACAGAATTCATTGACTCCTCTTTACCGTTTACGGAATTGACCATTGGCTTACCGTTATAGATACGGAGTGCCTTTTCCATAGCAGCTGTATCAGATGTATCAAGCTGTAACGGTAAATCGAGAATACTCTGAAGTCCCTTAACTGCATTAACCATCATTGTTGGCTCATCAATTTCAGGAAGTCCCACATTCACGTCAAGGATATGAGCACCTGAATCAGCCTGAGTCACACCCTCACGATAGATATAATCCATATCGTTATTACGGAGTGCTTTCTTTAAAAGCTTTTTACCTGTTGGATTAATCCGCTCACCGATTATTACAGGTTTTTCTGAAAATTCAACTGTCCTTGAGTATGAAGAAACTGCTGTATAGCTTTTCTTACTGATTTCTGTGATTTTTTCATTTTTGCAAAGGTCAATCATTGCCTTTATATGGTCAGGAGTTGTACCGCAACAGCCACCCAATGCACAAGCACCGTTTTTGAGAATGAGAAGCTGCTTTTCAGCAAATTCCTCAGGTGTTACATTGTAGGTTGTTTTGCCGTTTACGCTTACAGGAAGTCCTGCATTCGGCTGAATGAAAATCGGTGTACTTGAATATTTCTGCATTTCCTTCAATAATTCAAGCATCTGGTCAGGACCTAAGCCACAATTCATACCAAAACCGTCAACACCCAAGCCTTCAAGTGTTACAACTGCAGTTTTTATGTCTGCGCCTGTTAAGAGAATGCCTTTTTCGTCAAAAATCATTGATACGAGGACAGGTAAACTTGTGTTTTCCTTTGCAGCCAAAACTGCTGCCTTGATTTCGTACAAGTCCCCCATTGTTTCAATAAGTATGAAGTCAGCGCCTGCATTTTCACCTGCTATAACTTGCTCCTTGAAAAGATTATAAGCATCTTCAAATGGCAAATCACCACACGGCTCTAAAAGTCTGCCAAGTGGACCAATATCAAGTGCCACAAATATATCTCTGTCATAAGCCTCTGCTGATTTTTTTGCAAGAGATACGCCTGCTGTGATAATCTCAGGGACATTGTTGAATTTAAGAGAATTTGCACCGAATGTATTTGTTGTAATTACATTACATCCTGCATCAAGATACTCCTTATGAATTTTAAGAAGCACTTCAGGATTTGTAATGTTCATATTTTCAGGAAGGTCACCTGTTTTCAAGCCATTCTTCTGGAGCATTGTACCCATTGCACCATCGAAAAACAGAATTTCCTTGCCGAATTTTTCTTTGAATGTCATATTTTTGTTACTCCTATAAATGCTGTGACAGTTTTTGTTGGAGTCATCAGAAAATTATCTGAAAGCGAAACTCCTAATTGCTTTGTCATTGGTAAAAGCTTGAAGAAATCCTCTTGTGATGAAATGTGAAGTCCACCATAACCTGGACTGAAACGGTATTTGTGGTCACCTTTTATTGTGGTTTTAAGTTCCTCACAAGCCTGGTCACAAAGATTTTCCACAAGAGATGCACCAACACAATGAACAATACTTGTCATAGCTGCATCAGTTACGGAATATTTACGGACTAATGTATCAGCACCGACGCCGATTGTTGCACCGAAGAGAATAATACTTGTTGAACCCCTTAAGTGACTTAAGAGCTTTGCACTTTTGAATTCGATTCCCTCAATTATGATTCCGTCAGATGTTCTTTCAAAACTGTATTCCTTATAAATGTATTTAGGTGTAATCACCTTACACAATTTTTCGTAAGCTTCTTCACAGAGCTCACAAATTGCTTCGCTGGGCTCTGCTCCGTGCTTATATCCCATATAACGCGCTGCCTCATGCAAATCATATTTTAACAGCATCCGCAATTACCCTTCTCTTTCTGCTTGTCTACCAAATACTGAAGTGTAATTGAGTCAACTACCTTATTGACAGCATCAAGGACACATTGCCATATTTCAAGTGTCACACAGTCCATACAGTTTTCACAGGTGTTTTCGTCAGTTGCAAGACAAGCAACAGGAGCAAGACTCCCCTCTGTCACACGAAGAATTTCACCTACTGTGTATTCGACTGGCTCACGAGTCAGCTTGTAGCCACCCTGTGCACCACGGATGCTTTCAACAAGATTTTCTTTTGCCAAAAGCTTTATAATCTGTTCAAGGTATTTTTCACTTATACCCTGTCTTTGAGATACAGTTTTTATTGAGATATAGCCATCATCCTTATGAATTGCCAAATCGGTCATTAGACGAAGTGCATATCTGCCTTTTGTTGAAATTTTCATAAAAAATACACCCTTTTAGAGTATTGTTTTTTGTTACCGAAATAATATACTACAAATTTAGTAGGAATTCAATAGTTAATTCATATAAATTTGGTGGGAATTAGAAATAAATCGGAAAATGTAAAACGGAAAGTGGAAAACGAATAGGCAAATCGGAGATTGTCGGGTATAACAGCCTCCCTTGTTAAAGGGAGGGGGACCGCGTTAGCGGTGGAGGGATTCATTATGCAACAACAGGAATCCCCTCGCCACTTCGTGGCCCTCTCCCCTTTGACAAGGGGCGCTTTTCATCCCGATAAATTATAATTTACATGATTATTCAGGCAAAGAAAAAGCGTGGTCAAAAGACCACGCAAATTGAATTTATTTTGACTTATCTTTTTTAGCGATGTCGTTTGTATTCATTGAGTTACGGTAAACAACAAATCTGCAATAAAGATATTCAGTAACAAGGTTACAAGCCATTGTTACTGCTTCAACTATATAGTTGTTGATACCAGCATTTTCTGCCATTTGACCAAGATACAAGGAAACAGGTGTAAATACACAATAGAAAAGTGCCACCTTAAGCATTGCAACAGGGACATTTGTTGCTGATTTGAATGTGAATTTTCTGTTTACTGTAAAGTTATAAAGAACTGACAAAACCAGCGATGGAAGATATGCCTTCCAATGCACACAATCAGTAAGCTCGTGAATGATTGTGTATGATGCAATCTGAATAATACCTGCACCCATTGAGAATGCAACGAATTTTGCAACCTGAATTGCAGTTTCCTTTGGTGAAAGTTTTTGCTTTGACATAAAAATTCTCCTTACTTGTTTTTCTCTTTTTCCTTCTGAGCAAGCTTATTTGTATTCATTGAGTCCTTATAAATCCAGAAACGATTTACAAGAAATGCTGTTATGAGGTTTGAAAGCATTGTCAGTACAAGGACGATATACTCATTCACTCCTGCGCTCTCTGCCAAATCACCTAAATATGTAGATGTGGGAATGAAGATGCAGTAATAAAATGCAAGCTTTGCCATTGCAATCGGCACATTGTTTGCTGATTTGAATGTAAATCGACGGTTAACCGTAAACCCGTAAAGTACACCAAGTGTTATTGCAGGAAGATAGCTTTGCCAATAATCAAAGTGCATTTTTTCATTAAGTATTGTAAAAACAACTGTCTGTATTACACCTGAGCCCATTGAAAATACCACAAATTTCACAATCTGAATTATGGATTCCTTCGGCGTAAGCTCTGTTTTATTTTCTGCCATACTCTACATCCTTTCAAGAATTGATTTGTTCAAATTCCTTCTTAATCTGAATTTTATTAACAAGAGCTGTGATAAAATTTTCAATTTTAATTGAAAGCTTCTTAACTTTTAATAATCTGAAAAGCTGCACTCTTATAAAATCAATTAATGAGCACAACATAAAGATACCTATTGCTGTGGCAAAAACCACAAGAATCATAATTATTGGGTTAAAATCTGCATAGGCTATGAATCTGTTTTTCATTATCTTTGACGATACGAAAGGTGCTGTGTGGATAAGGTAAACGCTAAATGCAAATGGTGATATTATTGTAGTAAATTTTTTCATACCTTCCTTAAAATCCACCTTTGCGAAGAAGCAAAGCAAGGATACGGCACATATCACAATTGTAGGAGAAACGTATTTAATAAACATACCTTCGTTAACTACTTCACCACTTACCGCGAACTTAACATATTCAGTAATCACCTTCTGACCGAAGGTTACGAAAACTGCACCGAAATACAGAAGTACACATTTAAAATTACTGATTTTCTTGTGAAGTTCATATTTTTTTATATAACCACCAATTATATACAAAATCGAAATCCACAAAACACTATATCCCATATCCGTGGAATAAATATCATATCTTAATATTGTAGGTAATATTGAAAAGAAAACCACAAATAAAGATACAAGCTTTGTAAGCAGTTTGAAATCACATACCTCTATTATTTTGTTCATAAAAGGCATAAAGAAAAACATACAAAAATATGCTCTGAAATACCAATAAGCATCAAAAGCAAACGGAAAAACTGCTTTGACAAATGGTTTTAAACCGATTTCCTCAGGATATATAAAATAAAATATACCCGTTGCTAAAACTGCATAAAATGCAGTCTGAAAATAAAGGTTAATTATATTAGAATATTTCTGCTTTGAATTGTAACCTATAAATCCTGAAATAAGAGCATAGCAATTAACAGCACAGTATGCACAAACCTCCACAAACCAAGCAAGGTTATAACCTAAAGAAAATTTTTCAAGATTTGTTAAAATTCCACCATGTTGCAAAATGTGCAAAAGCAAAACAAAAAGCATTGAAAGAATTCGCAGAAAATCAATTCCATAATTACGGTTGGGATTTAATTTTATATTAACCATACTCAACATCCTTTTGTGTAAAATCATCTATAGGGAAATTATACCATATTCATTTTAATTTGCAAGATATATTGGAGGTTGTCGGGGACAATTCGTAGGGGCGGATGCCCACATCCGCCCGCAATAAGTTACCATTAAACCCAAACGGGACGATGTGGGGTGCAGGTGTCCAGTGGACACCTCTGCGAAGCAGAAGCACCGACCGAACCGGCAGGTGAGACTCATCGTCCCCTACAATTCTACTCAACGACAAATTATAATTTGCAAAATAAAAAGGTGGAGGCTTATGCTCCACCTGAAGAATTAATATTTAATTGGGTTTGCATCAAGGTATTTCTTAACCATAAGAGCTACCTTGAATACGATTGCATCGTCAAACTCACGAAGGTCAAGTCCTGTAAGCTTCTTGATTTTTTCTAGACGATAAACGAGTGTATTTCTGTGAACGAACAATTTTCTCGATGTTTCAGAAACGTTAAGATTATTTTCAAAGAATTTCTGAATTGTGAAAAGTGTTTCGTGGTCGAGGCTTTCGATTGAGCCACGCTTGAAAATCTCACGAAGGAACATTTCACAAAGAGTTGTAGGAAGCTGATAAATAAGTCTTGCGATACCGAGATGCTCATAGCTTACAATTGTCTTTTCAGTATCAAAAACCTTACCAACCTCAAGTGAAACCTGAGCTTCACGATATGAACGAGCTAAATCCTTGATATTATCAACAGGAGTACCGATACCGACAAGTACATGTGTGTAATACTCTGTGCCAAGTGAATCGGCAACTGAACGAGCAAGCTTTTCAAGGTCCTTAACCTCAATATTTGTCTTAACCTCTTTTATAAGAGCAATATCTGTTTCATTAACATTGATAACAAAATCCTTTGACTTATCAGGAAACAAGTCCTGAATAACATCAAATACTGAAACGTCATTCTTTTCAGTAATTCTGATAAGAAGAACAACACGAGTAACATCGTTATTAAAATGAAGCTCTCTTGACTTAATATAAATATCACCAGGAAGAATATTATCAAGAATGATGTTCTTAATAAAGTTTCCGCGATCATACTTTTCGTCGTAATACTGCTTGATTGTTGAAAGAGCAATTGAAAGAACGCCAACATACTTTTCAGCAATTGGGTCATCACCCTCAACAAAAATTGCATATACAGGGTGCATTGGTGCACCAAATACCTTATATGTGTATCCGTCGATAATTCTGCTTTCAGTTACAGCAAAAACCTCAGCCACTGCATTTGACTGAACCTCACCTATTTTTCCTAATTCACTGCAAGAAATGACAGTTCCTGTTTCGTCAATAACACCGAAAGTTCTTTCGATAACATCTGTCATCTGATGGACGATTCCCTGAAATAATCTGTTTGACATGGTTTTGACCACCCTTTATACAAATTCACTATTAGAATACTATGTATTTTACACAATAAATTCTGTTTTTGCAAGTGAATTTTTGATATTTCCCAACTTTTTTCAATCAAATTACACAAAAATTTTGATTTTTTTTGTATATTACTCTTATTTTAGTTATTTTTTAACTTTAAATTTCTTTGTTCAATTTGACCAAAGGTTTTATTTTGAGATTATTTTCACAAGCTCATCCGATGTAATTTCACGACATTCACCCGGTTTAAGGTTATTATCAAGGTACAATTCACCCATTTTTTCACGATGAAGTGTCAATACCTTATTACCTGTTGCAGCAAACATTCTTTTAACCTGATGATATTTACCCTCACAAATCTGAATTCTCACCAAAGGCTTGTCCGTATCCTCAATAACCTCCACCTTTGATTCCTTTAACTCTGTACCATCACCCAACACAATTCCGTTTTCAAGGGATTTAATATCATCATCCGAAAGCTTATGCTGAAGCTCTGCAATATAAGTTTTGAAAATGTGATTTTTCGGGGACAAAATTCTGTGAGCAAAGTCACCGTCGTCAGTAATAAGCACAAAGCCTGTTGTATCCTTATCGAGTCGTCCTGCAGGAAAAAGCCCTTTACGGAATAATTCCTCAGGTACTAAATCAACAACAGTTTCATCTGTGTCACTATCACTTGCAGAAATAATCCCCTGCGGTTTATTGAGCATAATATAAATATGCTTTTTAAGGCTTAACACCTCACCGTCAAGAGTGACTACATCTTTATTTTCATCAATTTTGACAGAGCTATCCTTAACAACATTTCCGTTAAGCGTAATTCTGCCCTTTCTTATAATTTCCTTAACTTCCTTTCGGGATAATGTCCCTTGGGAAGCAAGTATTTTATCAAGTCTTTCCATTTTGCATTGAAAATCCGTGCATAAATCCGTCAAGCTCAACGGAGCAGACATCTCCGCCGACTACCCTTCCGTCAATGACTAAAAGGTTGATATTTATGCAATTCCGATTTTCGTACCCTTCATAATTTTTTACAGTATATGTCCAGCGTTTTGCTCTTTCCCCTGCATATTCAGTTAAATCAAAGCCCTGTGAACGCTGAATTTCGTTATAGGCAGTATAGACATCGTCAAACTCCTCAGGAATAATGACCTCTTTTATTTCAGAAGGCTCTTCCTCAACCTGCCATCCGTATTGAGAAATGAAATTCATACGCTCCTTGTGGGTTTCAGCTGACACAAGCATATTATCACTGCTCGTTTGCTCACTTTCATTTGAAAGAATGAAAAGTGAAATCACCGTAAACAGCACAAACGCCACAAGAAAAATCACCTTTATATGCTTTGTCTTTACAGAATATACAAACATAAAAGAAACACCTCAAACACATTTTATATAAATAAATATGCTGTGAGGTGTGCTTCTTATGAATTTAAATCTTTATTATTCGTCAACACGCTTTGACTGTGACGCAGCCTTTAAATGCTGACGTGCACGACGGATTTCGTTAACTGAATTTGTAAGTGTTTCGTCAGCAACAGCAACGATGCTCTCAACATACTCACTTGCACTCTGACGCATTTCCTTTGACCAGTTTCTTGCCTGTTCAGTAAGCTCTGTTGCAGAAGCTCTTGCCTGCTCAACGATTTCGTTTGCAGTCTGTCTTGCCTGCTGAAGAATTTCTTCTGCCTGCATTTCAGCGCCTCTTGTGATTTCATCTTCAGAAATGATTTCCTTTGCTCTTATGTGTGCCTGTTCGATAATCTTATCAGCATTATCCTGTGCACCTGTGAGGATTTCCTTTCTTTCGGAAGCAATCTTTCTTGCCTGCATAAGTTCTTCAGGCATATTGAGTCTGATGTCCTCAATAGCTGTTTTGATAGCCTGAGCATCAACTAAAAGGTTAGTTGTAAATGGAACAGTTTTACCTTCCTCAAGTATAGCTTCGATTTCTTCAAGTAAGTTTTCTATTGTCATTTTAAACACCTCGTTTAATTCTTTTTACTATATCTTCACAAATTATTTCAGGAACGAAATCACTTATGTCCCCACCTAATTCGCAAATTTGCTTTACTGCGCTTGAGCTTAAATAAAGATTTTCAACACGTGTATTAATAAACACAGTTTCAAGATTTTCATTAAGCTTCTTGTTCATCTGAGCCTGTTGAAATTCATATTCAAAGTCAGACACAGCACGAAGCCCCTTAACAACTGCAACAGCATTTTTCTGCTTTGCATATTCAGCTAAAAGTCCTTCGTAAATATCAACCTCAACATTACCAAAATCCTTTACGCAACGTGAAATAAGCTCGGCACGCTCTTCAGGAGAAAAGCAGAAGTTAGTCTTTGAAGGATTTTTCATTACAACAACGATAACCTTATCAAAAAGCTTTGAGCTTCTTCTGATAATATCGAGATGTCCGTTTGTAACAGGGTCAAAGCTTCCCGGACAAATTACAGTTTTCATAATTTTCACATATTCTTTCTATATGAGGTAATTTTAATTTTACCATATTTATATTCACGGTGTTTTACAAAGTCACCTGCTGATTCCGGTAAAACCTCTCTCAATTCACTTTCACAGAGGATTAAGCCATTATCAGTCATTTTTTCAGCAACTGCAGGTAAAACACTGTCAATAATCTGCTTATTATAAGGTGGGTCAAGAAGAGCAATATCAAATCTGTCATGGCTGAGTGTTATATACATTTTACCGTCACCACAGAAAACACTTGCTCGCTTTTCAAAGCCCACAGTTTTAAGATTCTCTCTTACAACCTCAACTGAACGATTTGATGAGTCAACAAATGTGCAATGCTTTGCGCCACGGCTCAATGCCTCGATACCAAGCTGTCCTGAACCTGCAAACAAGTCAAGGACAGAAGCACCCTCAACATCAAACTGAATAATATTAAAAATACTTTCCTTTACCCTATCGGTTGTAGGACGTACATCCTCACCCTCAAGAGTTATTAGCTTTCTGCCTCTTGCTTCACCTGTTATTACTCTCATTTATTCGCTCCATTGTATAAATATATATTGTTATTATCGCATTTTTACGTGTATTTGTCAAATTATTTTGTAAATATTATGGGAAAATCAAGAGTTTTTTAAACAAATAAGGAGTTTTTCAAGGTCATTTACAGTTTCAACAATGTATTCTGCACCCTCAGCCTCAATGATTTCACGGTCACGGAAGCCCCAGAGCACACCAATCGACTTAAGCCCTGCATTCTTTGCTGTGAGAATGTCTGTGTCAGCATCACCTACGAAAATTGTGTTTTCAGCAACACTACCCAAGGTGTCGATTGCATAAAATGCTCCGTCAGGTGCAGGCTTGTTTGGTCTGTCATCAACACTACCTACAACCAAATCGATTTCAGGGAATAATCTGTTGCACAATTCCTGCGCAGCATAGTCAACCTTGTTTGTTACGATAGCAGTTTTAAAGCCTGCATTTTTAACGCTTCTGAGCATTTCATTAATGCCCTCATAAGGCGCAGTTTTGTCCTCCATATGCACCTTGTAATAATCGTTGAAATCCTTGAAGCAGATTTCAAAGGTATCTGTGCCTACAACCTCCTGTGGAACTGCTCTTTCAACCAAAAGACGGATTCCGTTACCGACAAATGAACGGATTTCCTCTAAGCTTCTCAATGGAAAGCCTTGTCTTTCAAGAGCGTAATTCACGCTGTCCATAAGGTCCTCAAGTGTGTTTAAAAGTGTTCCATCCAAGTCAAAAATTATTGTATCAATCATATTTTAATCCTCTCTGTAATACTTATATATTTCCTCTGCAAGCTGTCTGTTAATACCCTTTACGGCTTCCAACTCCACAACACTTGCATTTTTTATATTTTTTATTGTTTTAAAGGCTTTGAGAAGCTCCCTTGCCTTTGCCTCACCAATACCATTGATTTTTGTAAGAGATAATTCGAGTCCTCGTTTAGTATGCTTTTTATGATGGAAGCCAACGGAGAAACGATGTACCTCCTCCTGAATTTCCGAAACAAGTGTGAAAACACTTCTTGTAGAATTTATGGCGATTTCACCACCGTCACCTGTTATGGCTCTTGTTTTATGCTTTGAGTCCTTTACCATACCAAACAATGGAATGTTGAGATTTTTTTCAACAAGCACTTCTCTTACTGCATTTACCTGACCCTTACCACCGTCAAGTAGAATTAAATCAGGTAATTTTCCGAAGCCCTCATCTGCATTTTCATTTTTGAATTTTTCGTACTCATCAAAGCGTCGTGACAACACCTCACGCATTGAGCCATAGTCATCCTGCCCTGTAAAGGACTTGATATTAAAAGTACGATATGCTCGTTTTAAAGGTCTTCCGTTTTTAAAAACCACCATACCTGCAACATTATCCTCACCACCCGTGTGAGAAATGTCGTAGGACTCAATATATTCAGGTGTTTTCTGTAAACCTAAAAGTGTTTTCAATTCTTCAAGTGACTTGATTTCAGAGGACTGCTTACCCTTTTTCTGTGCAAGCTTTTCGTAAGCATTTTCTCGGCACATATTAACAAGCTTTAGTCCCTCACCTCTTTGTGGCACAGAAAGAGTGCATTTCTTTCCACGCACATTTGTAAGGTGCTCACCAAGAAGCTCCATATCCTCAAATTCCTCGTCAACGAATATCTTCTGTGGCACTGCACGATTCATTCCGTAATACTGAATAAGGAAATTGCAACGGATATTTTCAACCATTTTGTCGCTGTCAAAGAAGAAATATTCACTGTCGCAAAGTCGTCCTTTATCATATCGCAAAACTGTTACACAAATATCGTTTTCGTTGAATGCAAGTGCAAAAACATCCTTTGAATCGGTAGTTTCCGTAACAACCTTTTGCTTGACCTGCATATTCTCAATAGCACGGATTCGGTCACGGTATTTTCCTGCATTTTCAAAATCAAGATTTTCTGCACAAGCGTTCATTTTGATTTTAAGCTCTTTTACGATTTTTGTAATATCACCCTTAAGGAAATCAAGTGCGTCATTCACAGCCTCATCATATTCTTTTCGTGAAATTTTTCCTGTACAGACACCCATACAACGATTTATATGGAAATTAAGACAAGGTCTGCCCTTCTTAAAATCTCTTGGGAATGATTTGTTACACTGTGGAAGCCGGAAAATTTTGTTAGCCTCATCAACAGATTGCTTGACAGAATATGAGCTTGTAAAAGGGCCTATATAGTCGGCGTTTTCATCGTCCTTTTGCAAGACAGCAGAAATTTTTCTGTAAGGCTCATTTGTAACCTTTATATAGCTATATCCCTTATCATCCTTTAAAAGGATATTGTATTTTGGTTGATTCTGTTTAATAAGACTTGCTTCAAGGACAAGTGCTTCGAATTCGGAATCTGTAAGAATGTAGTCAAAATCATCAACATTCTCCACCATTTTACGAACCTTAATGGCGTGCTTATTCTGTGAACCGAAATACTGACTTACACGATTTTTAAGTTTTTTTGCCTTGCCGATATAAATGATTTTACCCTGCTTGTTTTTCATAATATAAACACCGGGAGTCAAGGGTAATTTCATTGACTTTTCTCGGAGAATATGCAGTTTTTCGTTCACGGTTTTTCACCACCTTACAAGCCAATCTATTCCAACACGGACTTCACATTTTCCAACAGCAAAATATTTCACTTATAAATGTTCTTTTATATATTTTATTCACGGGTCGTCGGAGACGCCGACCCCTACGATATTTATTATTATAACATAGTTAAACAAAAAAATAAAGCACATCGGATTGATGTGCTTCAAGTTGCTTTTTGATTATTCAGCAAAGCCTGATTCAACAAGCTTAACAAGCTCTTCAACAGCCTGTTCTTCGTCAGAACCGCCTGCGAGGATACGAATTGTTGTTCCACCCATAATACCGAGTGAAAGAACACCAAGAAGACTCTTTGCATTTACTCTTCTGTCTTCCTTTTCAACCCAGATTGATGACTTGAATTCATTAGCCTTCTGGATGAAAAATGTTGCAGGACGTGCGTGTAAACCAACTTGATTTTTAACTTCT
>JAEIGA010008531.1_pt1 | contig 15543 bp, 13 predicted proteins | sample 9270691 | NCBI WGS metagenome assembly JAEIGA01 (sample SAMN17057246, study PRJNA624740) | gut metagenome | biome: biome; isolation source: fecal sample | host: Bos grunniens | place: China: Xizang | collected 2019
AAAAAAACCGCAGGAAAGATTCCTGCGGTCTGCTCAAAAAAGTTAGTCGGGATGACTGGATTCGAACCAGCGACACCACGCCCCCCAGACGTGTACTCTAACCGGGCTGAGCTACATCCCGAGATTAATCGGCAACTTTCAGCAGGTGGGGTTGTTCTGCTAAAGTAGCGAGAGAGAGACTTGAACTCTCGACCTCATGATTATGAATCATGCGCTCTAACCAGCTGAGCTATCTCGCCATTACCTAAATGCGAGTGCAAAGATACACTAATTTTTCTTTCGTGCAAAATATTTTGCAAAAATTTTACTTTTATTTTTTACTTTTTACGGCACATATTTTGCCTCCGATAGTCTAAAACGTTGATTATATGAAGAGTGATAACAAATTACCAAGAATTATTAATCTCCTCACCGGCCTGGCACTTTTAATCGGAGTATCTATCGAGGTGCTTACGGGCAATCATCTCACCTATTCGGAGTGGTATCTATGGCTGCAGCTTGCAGTATGTGTGATCTTCATTTTTGACTTCGCATCGGCTCTGACAAGGCGCCATGCCGATAGCAGACACTATATATTAAATATCCTGCTGCTGATTATCTCGATTCCCTATCTCAACATACTGCACTGGATCGGTTTTGTGCCCATGCGCAGCACTGCCGTCATCATTGCAGCGCTGCCTCTTGTGCGTTCGTTTGTAGCCATGGGGGTTGTGGTGCAGTGGTTCATCGGCAGCGGGGTACGGCGACTCTTTGCCGCCTATCTCTTCACGGTGGTATGTTTCACCTATCTCGCGGCGCTGATCTTCTACGACTACGAGGTGGGCATAAACCACCATCTCCACGGCTTTGGCAATGCCTTGTGGTGGGCGTGGATGGGGGTGACCACTGTGGGCGCCCAAATATTTCCCGTAACGGCCATAGGCAAGGTGCTGGCCGTGCTGCTACCTGCACTCGGCATGATGTTCTTCCCCATATTTACGATCTACATCACAAATATATACTCGGCAGATGACGAGAAGTCGAAGAATTGACTTGTTTTTCGGGCAGATTGTGCTAATTTTGTGGTATAAAAAAAAGCACAATGAAGCGATACCTTCTACTTATATTCATAGCTACGGTGGCTGTTATTTGCGCCACGGCAGCACCCGAAACACAAACAACAGAGCCAATCGACGCCCGCTGGCTCAAGGCGCACTACACCAAGAGCGAGTATATGATACCCATGCGCGACGGCGTGAAGCTCTACACCGCAGTATATACACCCAAAAACAAGCGCGAGAAGCATCCAATCCTGATGCAGCGCACACCATACGGACATTCGCCCTACGGCAAGAAGAACACCACGATATGGCGCAATAAGATTTTCGAGAACTATCTGCGTGCCGAATACATCCTCGTATTCCAGGATACACGTGGCCGCTGGATGAGCGAAGGAGAATTTGTCAACGTACCGCCTTTTATCGAGCATAAAACGGGTACAAAAGCCACCGACGAGGCCTCCGACACGTACGATACCGTCGAGTGGCTGCTTCGCAAAATAAAGCACCACAACGGCCGCGTAGGCGTATATGGCAACTCCTACTGCGGTTACTACGCCCTGATGGCAGCCGCAAGCGGACACCCCGCCATTGTGGCCGTATCGCCGCAGGCTCCGATGGTCGACTGGTGGATGGGTGACGATATCCATCACAACGGCGCATTGGCAATGCTCGACATCGTATCGTTTCTGCCCGCACTCGGCACAACATCACGCAAGGGGCCCACATCGGAAAACGAATCGCTGGATCCGCCCATTATTGAGGGTGAAATAGGGGAGTTCTTTATGCAGAATACCCTTGCCGACATCACCCGCAAGGTGGATGGCCGCGTGCCATTGTGGGATGACATTGTCGCTCACCCCGATTATGATGAATGGTGGCAGGCTCGCGATGCACGCCGTGCACTGAAGCGCATCTCATCGGCCATACTGCTCGTGGGTGGCACCTTCGATGCCGAGGATCCATATGGCGTGTGGGAGGCATATCGCACACTCAAGGAGTACAACCCCGAGCTGGATTGTCGCCTCGTTGTTGGCCCGTGGACGCATGGTGCGTGGCGCGGCAATGGCGACGCCAACCGTCTGGGCGAGGTGGAGTTTTCGGAGGAGTCGCTATCGCAATTCTATCGCGACGAGGTGGAGTTTCCCTTCTTTGAGCAGTATCTGCGTGACCAGGGTCAGGGTGGTGCTTCGGCAACGGGAGCCCTAATCTTCTTCTCGGGCGAGAACTGCTGGCACGAGATGGATGAGTGGAAAACCGAGAATTATAAGGAGCAGTGCATCTACCTTACAGAGGATGGATCGTTGCAGAGCCAAGTATCGGAGCTGAAGAACTCATACACGTCATACATATCAGATCCCCTTGCTCCCGTGCCATATTATCCCGACATTACATCACGCCGCAAGAGCGACTATCTGATCATAGGTCAGGAGTTTGTGGAGGATCGCGAGGATGTTTTGACATTTCTGTCGCCCGTCCTCTCCGAGGATATGATTGTGGCAGGAGGCATCACAGCCGAATTGTTTGCATCAATCAGCACTACAGATGCCGATTTTGTCGTCAAGCTCATCGACGTAGGTCCCAATGGCGAGAGCGAAATGATGGTGCGTGCCAATATTATGCGTGGCCGCTATCGCAATAGCTTCTCTGCGCCCGAGGCATTCACTCCAGGCAAGATTGAGCGCATAGAGGTAAACCTTACGGATGTGGCACACACCTTCTTGGCGGGTCATCGCATCAAGGTGCAGATACAGAGCTCGTGGTTCCCGCTCTTTGACCGCAATCCGCAGCAGTTTATCGACATTTACAAGGCCGGCAAGGAGGATTTTGTCCCCAGCGAGATTAAGATCTTCCACGACGCCGCACACCCTTCGGCGATACGATTCAGAACAATGTAAAAAAAACAGGTCACCAAAATTGGTGACCTATTTTACTATATCTACTCGAAAGAGTGAATCACCACTCCCGAACGCAGTTTGGGTTCAAACCACGTTGTCTTCGGAGGCATGATATTGCCCGTATCGGCGATATCAATAAGCTGCTGCATCGAAACAGGGTAGAGGGCAAAGGCTGCTGCCATCTCGCCACTATCAACGCGACGCTTCAACTCGCCAAGGCCTCGGATACCGCCCACGAAGTCGATACGTTTCGAGGTACGCAAGTCGCTAATACCCAAAATCTTATCCAGCACCAAGTTAGACAATACTGTAACATCCAGCACACCTATCGGATCGGCATCATCGTACGTACCCTCGCGAGCCGTAAGGCTATACCACTCGCCATCGATATACATCGCAAAGTTGTGAAGAGCCTCGGGGGTATAAATCTCCGCACCCTTATTCACAACCTCAAACGACTCATTCAAACGCTCCAGCAGTTCTTCCTTGGTCAGACCATTCAGATCGCGTACTACGCGGTTGTAGTCGATAATGCGCAACTGCGATGCAGGGAACGTAACGGCCAGGAAGTAGCAATACTCCTCATCGCCCGTATGTGAAGGGTTCTTCGACATACACTCCTGACCCACGCGTGCTGCGGCAGCCGTGCGATGGTGACCATCGGCAACGTAGAGCGCAGGCACCTGGGCAAAGAGCTCCGTAAGGCGATGATTCTGCTCCGCTGAGCGTATCACCCAGAAGTGGTGACCAAAGCCATCGGCAGCGGTGAAGTCGTAGTCGGGCTCATTGTTTTTAACCACATCCTCAACGATGGCGTTAATCTCATCATTGTCGGGGTATGTGAAGAATACAGGCTCGATGTTGGCCTTCTGATTGCGGACGTGAATCATACGATCCTCCTCCTTATCGGGACGTGTAAGCTCGTGCTTCTTGATTGCGCCCGAGAGGTAATCCTCAAAGTGACAGCACATTGCAATGCCATACTGCGTACGGCCGGCCATAGTCTGTGCATAGACATAGTAGTGTTCCTGCTCGTCCTGCCTAAGCCAGCCACGCTCCTTCCATAGGCGGAAGTTCTCCACTGCCTTATCATATACCTCAGCCGAATGCTCGTCGGCAATGGGGTCGAAGTCGATTTCGGGTTTGATGATGTGCAGAAGTGAACGCTCCGTAGCCTCGGCCTTAGCCTCCACGGAGTTAAGCACATCGTAGGGTCGTGACGCTACCTCGGCAGCATACTCTTTGGGCGGACGGATTCCGCAAAAGGGTTTTACTCGAACCATAAAAGGGCTATTTATTTACTTGAAATTTGGTTATTCCATCACGAAGGTAACCTACCACCTGACGTGCCGCTGCAAGACCTGCATTGATATTGGCCTCGGCAGTCTCGGCACCCATCTTCTTGGGCGTAGCGAAGAAACGGTTGCCAAACATAGCGGTCATCGTAGCCACATCGTCGGGAGCGATGTCGGTTACATATTTAAGGTCGGTACGCTCGGTCAATGCGGCCTCCAGTCCTATCTCGTCGATCACCTCCTTGCGGGCGGTATTAACAAGCGTAGCACCCTTGGGCATCGACATAAGCAGATTATATCCAATCGATTTCTTTGTCTGCTCCGTAGCCGGGATGTGCAGAGAGAGGAAATCCGATGCGGCATACAACTCCTCAACACTTCCCACCTGCTCAACGCCATCGTTCTCGAACAGCGCGCTATCGGTCACAAAGGGGTCGAAAGCCACAACATTCATACCCAGTGCCTTGGCCTTGCGAGCCACCAGACGGCCTACATTTCCATAGGCGTGGATACCTACGGTCTTGCCCTGCAACTCGAAGCCTGTGCCAGGCGTGAAGCGGTTGCGTGACATATATATCATCATCGCCAGAGCCAACTCGGCCACAGCGTTAGAGTTCTGACCCGGGGTATTCATCACCACGATGCCACGAGCCGATGCGGCAGCCAGATCGACATTGTCGAAACCGGCGCCGGCACGAACAACGATCTTCAGCTGCTCGGCAGCCTCGATAACCTCGGCCGTAACCTTATCGCTACGTACAATCAGGCCATCGACATTCTTTACGGCTGCGATAAGCTCCTCCTTCTCGGTATATTTCTCGAGCAACGCCACCTCATAGTCTGCGGCAGCGAGTATCTCCTTGATTCCATCCAAAGCCTTCTTGGCGAAGGGTTTTTCGGTTGCTATAAGTATCTTCATAGGTTTTTTAAGTTCAGTATAGTACGACAACTCCGAGTCGGCAAACTCGGTTATATCTCCCACGAAGGGGTTACTTTTTGGAAGATGATAGGTGAGTGCCATGGCTTAAGCGTGCATCTTCTCAAAATCCTGCATACACTTAACCAGCGCCTCAACAGCCTCCTCGGGGCAGGCATTGTAGCACGAAGCACGGAAACCGCCAACCAGACGGTGACCCTTGATGCCGACCATACCACGCTCCTTGGCCATAGCAAAGAACTCGTCAGCCAGAGCCTCGTAGCCATCGTTCATCACAAAACAGATGTTCATCGACGAGCGATCTTCTACAGCAGCCGTTCCCTTGAACAAGGGGTTGCGGTCGATCTCGGCGTACAACATCGCTGCCTTGCGCTCATTGCGCTCGTGGATAGCCGCAACGCCACCCTCAGCCTTGAGCCAGCGCAGGGTCTGCGACAGCACGTAGATGGGGAATACGGGAGGAGTGTTGAACATTGAGCCATTCTCGACGTGGGTATTTACGTTCATCATCGAGGGCAGCTTACGCTTCACCTGCTCCAGCATATCGTCGCGGATGATAACAAAGGTCACACCCGCAGGTGCCAGATTCTTCTGCGCACCACCATAGATCATAGCATACTTGCTCACGTCGATGGGGCGCGAAAGGATATTCGAACTCATATCGGCAATCAGTGGCACAGGCGAGTCGATATCGCACTTGTACTCCGTACCATAGATTGTATTGTTGGCGCAAATATAGAGGTAGTCCAGATCCGCAGGGATCTCAAAACCCTTGGGGATATAAGAAAAATTCTTATCCTCCGACGATGCCACAACCTCCACCTCGCCATAGAGCTTAGCCTCCTTGATAGCCTTCTTGGTCCAGACACCGGTGTTTACATAACCGGCCTTGCCACCAAGGAAGTTGGCGGGAATATGGAAGAACTGTGTGCTGGCACCACCGCCAACGAAATATATCTTATAATTATCGGGAATGCAGAGCAACTCGCGCATCAGGCTCTCGGCCTCAGCGAGCACAGCCTCAAATTCGGGTGTACGGTGGGAGATGGATAGCAGCGAAAGACCTGTTCCATTGAAATCGATAACGGCTTTGGCGGCTGCTTCAAGCACCACATCCGGCAACACTGAGGGCCCGGCATTGAAATTATACTTCTTCATACTGCAAAAAACTATTAATTATTTTCTCACCCGCCAATGGGCAGGTATGCAAGTTTGCATCTACAAAGAAAACTAAAAAATATGACAATTCAAAATCCCCATTCGCCCGATGCAATACGAATTGTTATTTTGAAGGGTGGTTTTCTTCGCAAAATTCAATTATTCAGTTTTTTTATTAACGATATAACACCTAAAAAGTGCAAAACGAAAAAAAAGTTAATTTTTCAAAAAAATATTTTTTACCCTTTCTCACCACTCTCAACTGCCACACCTGGTTATAAATCGTAAGCACGCAAAAGACCTTCCTCCAGTAAAAAAGCCCACAAAAGCCGCTATACTATATTTAAAAATTTGCTAAAAAGAGTTCGTTTACCTATCTTTGCAAAGATTTGGCTTTTGTTTGCTACTACGGCACACGTCGCCTGGCACAAAAGCCCATAATAAACCCGAAACAGAGTAGCAAAGATGATAAAATCAATGACAGGCTTCGGCAAGAGCGAGTGTTCGTTGCCAAGCAAGAAGATTACAGTCGAGGTACGTTCGCTCAACTCCAAGCAGTTGGATCTGGCCGTCAAACTCCCCGCCATTTACCGCACCTACGAGTTCGACATCCGTTCGATGGCTGCCGCCGCCATAGTGCGAGGCAAGGCCGACATATCGGTTTCGATCGAGAACACAGCAACGCAGACCTCTGCCACGGTCAACAAGGATATCTTCCGTGCCTACCTGCGTCAGGTGACCGACGCTCTCTCATTCTCGGGTGTGGATGCCGACTACGATGCCATCGTGCCTGCCATCCTGCGTATGCCCGAGGTTGTGTCAGCACAGGCCGAGACCATCTCGGAGGAGGAGCACGCAGCACTGATGCAGACCATCAGGGAGGCACTCCACAACTTCAACTCATTCCGCGAGCAGGAGGGTGCAACGCTGATTGCCGACCTTATAAACCGTGTGGATAAGATTGAGGAGTATAAATTGCAGGTCGAGCCCTATGAGGCTACACGTGCCGAGACCATCAAGAACCGCATCCGCGAGAATCTGGCTCAGCTGCAGGCCGAGGTGGACAACAACCGCCTGGAGCAGGAGATGATCTTCTACATCGAGAAGCTGGACATTACCGAGGAGAAGGTGCGCCTTGCAAACCATTGCCGCTACTTCCGTGAGGTGGCTCAGTCGGAGGAGGCTGCAGGTCGCAAGCTGGGCTTCATAGCACAGGAGATGGGTCGCGAGATCAACACCCTCGGCTCGAAGGCCAACGAGGCAAACATGCAGATCCTCGTCGTTAAGATGAAGGACGAACTGGAAAAAATCAAGGAGCAGGTATTAAACATTCTCTAATATGCAGAACGGTAAACTAATCATATTCTCAGCCCCCAGCGGCTCGGGCAAGACCACAATCGTAAAGCGACTGCTCACCACATTCCCGCAGTTCGAGTTTTCAATCTCGGCCACTTCGCGCCAGCCTCGTGGCGAGGAGCGCGATGGCGTGGATTACTTCTTCCTTTCGGCAGAGGAGTTCCGCCAGAAAGTAACAGAGAACGCCTTCGTTGAGTGGGAGGAGGTATATAACGGCACCTGCTACGGCACGCTGCGCAGCGAGATGGAGCGCATATGGGCCAAGGGCAATGTCATCATATTCGACGTAGATGTGATGGGAGGCATCAACCTCAAGCGCATCTTCGGCGATGACGCCTGCTCAATCTTCATCAAGGCCCCCTCGGTGGAGGCTCTGCGTGAGCGCCTTATTGGTCGTGGTACGGATAGCGCCGAGACCATCGAGAAGCGCGTCGCAAAGGCGGAGTTTGAGCTCTCGAAAGCCTCGGAGTTTGACTTCGTGGTGGTGAACGACATTCTGGACAATGCCGTTGCCGAGACCGAGAAGATTATTACTGAATTTCTCAAGCGATAGGGTATGGCCAAGCAACATATGATGCTTCTTTTCGGGTCGTTCAACCCTGTACATCGTGGCCACACGGCACTTGCCGAGTATGCCATCGAGCAGGGACTGTGCGATGCTGTGGCGATGATCATATCGCCCCAAAACCCCTTCAAGCAGAATATGGCACTCGCCTCGGAGATGGATCGCTACGCTATGGTGGAGGCTGCGTGTAAGGCTACACGTTACCCCGACCAGATCCACGCCTCGGTGGTGGAGTTTTTGCTGGAAAAACCCTCATACACAATAAATACGCTACGTTATCTGCAGGAGAACAATGGCCACGAGATGCGTTTCTCAATCCTTATGGGCAGCGACCTTATAAACACCCTTCCGGAGTGGCGTGAGGCCGAGGAGATCATCGCAGGCTATGACATATATGTCTATCCCCGCCCGGGTGTGGAGATGACCTACAAGACGGCTCGCACCACCTTTTTGGCTGATGCACCGCAGTGCGACTTCTCATCCACGGATGTGCGCCACCGCCTGGAGTCGGGCGACGATGTGAGCCGCATGCTGACAAGGGATGTAGTGAAGTACATCCGCGAGCGAGGCCTCTGGAGCATCGAAGGCAAGATCGAGCGACTGAGCCTTCAGATTGAGGAGCAGCCCACAGCCAGCCTGCACCTTGAGCGTGGCAAGTGCTACTACCGCAGAAACGAGTGGGGCAAGGCCATTAACGACTTCCGCCGTGCCGAGGAGCTGGACGCCGAGTGTGTCGAGGCCGAGCAGTTCCGCAGGATGACAGAAGAGATTTTAGAGTACCGATACAAAGATATTTACAACCCATGATAGAGATAGATGACAAGATAGTTAGTGCTGACCTTTTGCGCGAGTGCTTTGCCTGCGATCTGGGCAAGTGCAAGGGCATATGCTGCGTGGAGGGTGATGCCGGCGCACCCCTCGACATCGAGGAGGTGGATATTCTGGAGCAGGAGTATGAGAACTACGCTCCCTATATGACCGAAGAGGGCCGTGCAGCCATCGAGCGAGATGGTTTTATGGTTGTTGACACGGATGGCGACTACACAACGCCTCTTATTGACAATGCTGCCTGCGCCTACTCATTCGAGGAGAACGGCATAGTATTCTGCGCCATTGAGCGAGCCTACCGCGAGGGCAAGTGCTCATTCCTCAAACCCATATCGTGCCATCTCTATCCCATCCGTGTAAAGCAGTTCCGCAACGGAACATACGGCTTGAACTACCACCGCTGGGCGGTATGTCGCGATGCTGTGGAGTGTGGCAAGCGTCTGGGCGTGCCTGTATACAAGGCTCTCAAGGAGCCTATCATCCGCCGCTTTGGCCAGGAGTTCTACAACTCGCTCGAATGTGCCGAAGAGCTGCTCAAGGAGCAAGAATAAGTAACTAACCGCAAAAACGAAACAATACGTCAATGAACTTAACGAAAAGCCTGCTCGTAGCCGCATCGCTCATCATGGCAGCAACGGCCACAGCACAGACTAATAACACTACAACCAACCGCGACTCACTGCCCGCCGATGCCGTCATCGTAAAGCGTGTACCCCTGGAGTCGAAGCCATCGCTGCAGTCAAAGGAGGATGTACTGGTGGTGGACACTATCCCCTCAACAAGCGAGGGCTTGAACATCGTGCTCTACAACGACAACACGTGGCAGTATGTACGCAACCGAAATATCGACGTACTGGACGAGACCATCTACACCGAAAACTGGAACGACAAGATCCAGCCCTACAACATCGAGCAGAAGGATCTGCCCATATCTATGGTTATCGACCTGGTGGATTCGCTCAAGAGCTATCACTACCCCTTCAAGGGTCGCGTGACGTCGAAGTATGGTCCGCGTCGTGGACGAGTACATCAGGGTACGGATATCGATCTGGAGACGGGCGATCCGGTATATGCCACGTTCGATGGTCGTGTGCGTGTAACCACATTTGTTAGAGGCGGTTATGGAAATCTGGTCATCATCCGTCACGACAACGGCCTGGAGACATACTACGGTCACCTGTCTGAGATCAGCGTCAAGCCCAACGACTGGGTCACTGCAGGTCAGGTCATAGGTAAGGGTGGTAATACGGGTCGCAGTACCGGCTCGCACCTGCACTACGAGATGCGCTACAAGGGCCATACGTTCGACCCCGAGCGACTGATTGACTTCGCGACAGGTACACTGCGCCGCGAGACATTCCTTCTCAAGCGCACATATTTCAGCCCCTATTCTCGCTTTACGCAGGATTTCGAGGAGGAGATACAGAGCGACGAGGAGGATAAGCGCATAGCAGCCGAGGCAGCCGCCATCAAGTATCATATCGTTAAGCGAGGCGACACGCTGGGACGCATCGCTATCAACAACCACACTACGGTGACGAAGCTCTGCCAGCTGAACGGCATCAAGAAGACCTCAACGCTGCGCATCGGCCAGCGAATAAGAGTCAGATAACGGCTAAAAAATAGTATAAATAGAGGCTACCCGAGTGGGTAGCCTTTTTTCTAATAGTATGTACCACATAGTGACGGAGGGGTGAAAAATAATTCAAAATTCAGATCTTCTTTCTACGTCATTACCCGACACCCGCAGGGTGGCGATGGTAATCCTCCTCTCAATCTGCGTTCACTACCCCGAGGATGCCCATCGTTGCCAAAGCAACGGGGCATGACGTAATTATGGCACATTTCTGCATTTTAGGGCACAACTAATACTGCATTAGCACCCACACTGAAGCTACAGACGTCCTCCCTTGTTAAAAGAATCGCAAATCTCAATAGATAATTTGAATTCTACTCGAACAAACTTTCAACAAATTTAAGCGTCTGTTCATCGAAGTGTTGCCAGCGTGCCACTACCTCACACTCGTCATTGAGCAGAATAAAACAGGGTATTGAGGTCACCTCATATCGTGTGGCAATATCAGTCTCCTCGGCAAAAAACAACTCCTCCGCCATAGGCTCTCGGCTCAACACTTGCGGATAGCGAGCCAGGCCATGTTGCTCTATGCCTTTTTTCCACTCCTCCACATCTTCATCCGACGATATACCAATAACGCGCAGACCTCGATCATAGTACTCATCATATAGTCGCCGTACGGCAGGCATCTCCTCGATGCAGGGAGCGCACCAACTTGCCCAAAAATCAAGTAGCAGATAACCGCCCTTAGGCACTTGCTCCGACATCCACACCCGTTGTCCATCGGCATCATCAAGCTCAAAATCAAAGGCTTTATCGCCCTCATAGCCACCCACTTTTGAGGCAGAGAGGTCGATGCGTCGCTTAGCCAACTGCCCCAAAGCACTTTGACGACTCACCTGCGGAAGCTGGCGATAAAGTGCATGTGCTTCATCGTTAGAGACCCCCTCGTTAAAAGCCAAATAATATAACATATAAGGCACTATGGCATAGTCCAAATGTGCGGTCATAAAACTTCGCATATGCTCTACCTCCTGCATCTTTGTCTCACGAAAGGCATACACACAATTATAAAACTCTCGCATCAGGCTATCTGCTTCGGGAGCACTTCTCTGCGAAGACTCAATCCACCGTTGATTTGCATCTTGCACATTACGATTGCTCTCATACATCTTTCGTGCAGTGTCGCCCATACAGCGACGATACTCCTCAAACTCTGCCTTGATGCCCACGCCCTGCAATGTAAAATCATAGGGACGTTCACGCTCCATCTCAAGCGTCATACGGCCTGCATCTATAAAGAAGCCCACCTCGTCCATATTATTAAATACAAGCGAAGCATAAGTCAAATCAGATAACTCGCCCTCGAAAGTAAATTTATCGTCCACGACCTCCGCAGTCAGCGTGCGACGATACCACACTCCATCTTTCAATTGGGGATATATGAGCATAAGCTGCTCGTCAGTTTGAGCACCATGAATCACACCTTTTAACACAAATGTATCATTAGGCGTAGCGCACGAAAGCAGTAGCAACGATAGGGTAGCAATAAGTAGTCTTCTCATAATTACAGATTTGCAATAGCACAGATATAGTTATAACGCACTACTTGCCTATATATTATATCTGTATTAAAAAAGACTAATAAACATCTTGAGTCTATTTGCCTTTTCTAAATCTTACTTCAGAAGTATCGTACAGCGCTCGGCGCTCAGGTCGGCCACACGCTGTGCCCACACCTTGGGAGGATTCTCCACGGGCTGTGCCCACCAGAAGCCGTTTGACGAGTAGGTGACAACGGCCTCCTCCTTCGTTGTTCGCATCACGGCATAGCCTATATCGCCATAGAAGGTCGAGGGCAACGAGATGTGAGGCACCATACGCTCGGGATCGCGCGGACGGATAATACGCACACCCTTGTTCCACACGTGAACGTGGGCGTAGATATATGCCACTACGGCCGACGACTTAGCAATCACCGCCTCGAGGTTGGGCATCTCATTTAAGGGATGGTGAGCACCGAGAATCACGGGGCGCTTAGCCGTAGAGAGGTACGACTCCAGCCACTTGATCTGCTCGTCGTCCATCTTTCCATTGACATTCGTTGACTGACCGCGTTTCAGATTGGGCAACTCATCCAGCGAGTCCAGCACCACAAAATCCACATCGGGCAGCTCGACAATAGTAACTACACGACCTGCCACCTTGGTCTGCGTGCGGTACTCCTTGAAGACCTCAAAGAATGGCTCACGACGGTCGTGGTTACCCATAGCCATCGTGATGCGGATACCAGCCTCCTGCAAGGGACGGAACAGACGTGCAGCATACTCGTAATCCTCCTTCAAGCCATGATCCCATGCCACATCGCCCAGGATAATGAGGTTCTTGGGCAGGGGACGCATAGCCAGAATCTCGCGTGCCTGCTGCTCAAAGCAGATGGGGTTGTAGGGGTAGTGCTTGGGCTTACCCTGCTCATCGAAATCACCGCTGATGTGAATATCACCCATAAGTATCGTTGTGGCATCGCCCGACACATCAGCCAGAGAGAGATTCTCCATCTGACGCACTACCGATGCCGAAGCCGAAGGCACAAGAGCCGTGCCCGACAGGGCCAATATTGAGGTTAAAAAATCTTTTCTACGCATAGTCTGTTTATGTTAGTTGTTTATCGTTTTGTTTCTCTATCTCTATCTCTATTTTGTATCTCTATCTTTATCTCTATCTCTATATATGGGGTTGTTTTAGGGGTTGTTTTCGCTGGCAGCCAAATGGTCAGCGAAAAATGAATTACCTTCCGTTAAATCAACACTTTAGCACTTGGAATCGCATCAAAAATTCTCACGAAAATCGTAAAAAACTTTTTGAAAACTTTTCTGTTTTCTTTGCAAAACTGCTAAAAAACTTCTCAAAAATTCTGCAATAACGCAACAAAAATCACCCATTTGCTCTACACAATATATACGATCTGAGGGAAGGATTTGTTTCAGTTTTCAAGTAAAATAATTGAATAAAAATTCAATTTCTTAATACTCTCTTGCGCCAAAAATTGTCGAGCCCACACGCACCTGGGTAGAACCATACTCCACAGCGATAGGGTAGTCGTCCGACATTCCCATCGACAGGGTGTCGAACTCATCGCCGAAATACTCCTCAAGCTCCGCCTTGCAAGCTGCCAATCGTTCGAAGTCACGACGCACCACCGACTCATCGTCGGTGAGTGTAGCCATACCCATAACGCCCCTGATGCGGATATTGGGCAAAGTCTTGAAACCACCTCCACGCACAAAGCCCAAGAGATCGTCCCACGCCCAGCCCGACTTACTCTCCTCGTCCGTGATGTGAATCTCCAACAGGCAATCAATCACGCGATTACACTTCTCGGCCTGACGCTGCACTTCAAGTGCAAGACGCTCGCTGTCGAGCGACTCGATAAGCGATATGAAGGGGGCAATATACTTCACTTTATTGGTTTGCAGGTGGCCGATCATATGCCACTCAATATCTTTGGGCAGAGCCTCATACTTAAGCTGCAACTCCTGCACACGGCTCTCGCCAAAGGCTCGCTGACCAGCATCGTAGGCCTCCATTATAGCCTCGGCAGGATGGAACTTCGACACCGCCAATAGACTCACGCCCGAGGGCAGCGACAAGCGCAGACGCTCTATTTGATTTGCGATAGACATAAACAAATGGTTTTATTTGGTAAATATACGCATTTTTTCGGATTTTACACCTAATTTTCGTACCTTTGGCTTTTGGAAACTAATAACCAAAACATAATTACAATGAAAAAACTTTTCTCTACGCTTATGCTCGCCGTGGCGACGATGGCTACGCCTGCCCTGGCCTGCACAAACTTTATCATTACGCGCGGTGCTTCGACCGATGGTTCGGTGATGGTGACCTATGCGGCCGATTCGCACGCATTGTATGGTGCACTCTACAAGCACAACCCCGCAGCGAAGTACAACCCCATGCTCGCCGTATATGAGTGGGATTCAGGCAAGTACCTGGGCGACATTCCCGAGGCGCAGAAGACCTACGGCACAGTGGGCAATATGAACGAGCACTCGGTAATCATCACCGAGACCACCTTTGGCGGCCGCTCGGAGTTGCGCAACCCGTCGGGTCTTATCGACTACGGTTCACTCATCTACATCACCCTGCAGCGCGCCACAACGGCTCGTGAGGCCATCGACATCATCGTTGATCTGGCCAACACCTACGGCTACTACTCAAGTGGCGAGAGCTTCTCTATCGCCGACGAGAACGAGGCGTGGATTATGGAGCTTATCGGCAAGGGTAAGGACAAGAAGGGTATCGTATGGGTAGCACGCCGCGTGCCCGATGGTTACATCAGCGCACACGCCAACCAGGCTCGTATCACAACATTCCCCTTGAACGACAAGGAGAACTGCCTCTACGCTGAGGATGTTATCTCGCTGGCTCGCGAGAAGGGTTACTTCTCAGGCAAGGACGAGGAGTTCTCATTCGCTGGCGCATATGCTCCGCTGGATTTCAGCGCATTGCGTGGTTGTGAGGCTCGCGTATGGTCATTCTTCCGTATGTTCGCCGAGGGTATGGACAAGTATGAGGACTACGCCATGGGCTATAACCCCCACAATCCTATGCCCCTGTGGGTGAAGCCTACCAACAAGATCTCGCCCAAGCAGGTGTTCGACGCTATGCGCGACCACTACGAGGGTACAAAGATGGATATGACTACCGACATCGGTGCTGGCGGTCACGGTCTGCCTTACCGCTGGCGTCCCATGAACTTCGAGGTTGACGGCAAGACTTTCGTTAACGAGCGTGCTATCGCAACACAGCAGACAGCTTTCTGGCTCTGCGGTCAGGCTCGCAAGGATAAGGTGGGTATTTTGTGGTTTGGTA
>JAEIGA010008532.1_pt1 | contig 15543 bp, 17 predicted proteins | sample 9270691 | NCBI WGS metagenome assembly JAEIGA01 (sample SAMN17057246, study PRJNA624740) | gut metagenome | biome: biome; isolation source: fecal sample | host: Bos grunniens | place: China: Xizang | collected 2019
CTGTGCATTCTTCTCACGCAACGCATCAATCTTGTCTTGCATCTCACGCATCTCTGCTGCCCTCTGTCCGGCAAGGATGCTCTCGGTTGATGCAGCAATAGCTTTCTCAAGGTTGCAAGTCTGGTCACGCAAAGCATAACCTACTGATGAGAAGCCCTCACTCATAATAGCCTTGAGGTCGCAACAACAATTGCATAGCTGGCTTGAAAGGGCTGAATTACCCGCCTGAATAGCATTAACAACCTGTTGGAATGACATTGCATTCTGCCCCGCCAAGTTGCAAATCTGAGTAGTTACCTGACCGATAGCATCGTGAATGCGAGAGGTTGAGCAACCAATAGTCTGAGCCAACTGAGAAAGGTCAGTGCCATTGCGCTGAATTGCCGACATCAACATCTCCCTCTCTGCGGAGTTGGTGTTGTTGCCGCCGCCGAATAGACCATTGCCGTTGCCGTTGCCGAATAGAGCCGCAACGATGATCAACGCGATAATGTCTTCAAATCCTCGGCCACCGAACAACCCGCCATTGTTGCCGTTGTTTAGCATACCAAGAAGGTAGCCTGTGTCCACTCCCCTGTTCTGCAAGGTTGGGAGTAATGAGGCAAGAAGGTTTCCATTTGCACCCTCGTTGCCGAAAATGTAAGTTTTTGCATCACTCATAATTGTAATTTTTTTGAGTTTCGGACACTATTGTCCTTAATGCAAAAGTCAACATATCAGCACAGGGTGCAAATGCGTAACTTGTTAGTTTATTGATAGTTTGTTGCTAATTTCTTTATACATTCTTGCGAATATTGGACTGTCTTTTAATCGCAATTCAAAGTCCTCCAGAAGGATTGTAATTCCTTGCTTTGATTTCCCCACCTTTGTGGAAATTTGAGCCGGATGGTAGCCCATATCTTTCATTACTTGATAGAGCAGAACCCTTGCTTCCACAAACTCCATTTTTTTGCATGAGGATAAAATATCCTGTGCATCCACCTCTGTTACATCAGCTACAATGTAAAGAGCCAAATCAAAATCATCTGTTAACATATGCAGTCGTTTTTTATTAAAAACAACTTTATAGCTTTTTAGTTTACATTTACCCACTTGCGGATATTGCGGATATTGCGGAAATAAAAAAGGAGGGTGTTACCCCTCCTTGTGTTCATCCCTAAATATTTGAATTATCGTTTCCAGACACTCTGTTACCGTTATCCCAGCCTTGTCGGCTTCTTCTTGTAGGTAGGCTTTTGTGTCAGTTTTTAACCTACAACTGAAAGGAATTGTATCTGCACCTTTCTTTCTTCCAGCTCCAGCTCTTGCTCCTCCCCAAGTCATATTATTGCTCTATATTTAATTTTACAATCCATAAAAGAGTATCCTCATTAGACATACCCATCGTTTCAAAAATGCTTTCTTCCTCGTTTTTTGGAATAATTACATCTATGCAATAAGTATTACTCCAATTATGTAATTTTAATAGGACTTTCCTCAAATGTTAATTCTCTGCCTAAGATTTTTACTATTGTCCCCTTTGGCAAATCAATGGTGCAAGAGTTGGTAAAATACTCCCCCTCTGCGGAATCATCAAATGAATACCACCACTCACAACCATCAAAATCAGGTCTTCCCTCGTGGATGGTTTCTCTGCCAATTTTGTCTATTGCTAAATATGCCATATTGCTTTCGTTTTAGTACCATTATCGGTAAACTCTATCTTTTTCCTGGTTAAACTTAATTTTGACAACTTGTGACATTTATTATAGTTCCTCAGCCTCTTCCTCAATAGAATAATTTCTGCTGTCATACTCGTATGAATAAGTATCATCTGAGTAATGCGAACAGTATGTTTTGCCGTTTCTGCTGTTCATCGCAACTCCCCAATTAGGGCAAGACATCTCATAGTCTTCATTGAACATGCTTAGCAACTCAGCTTTAGCCTCTTTTAAAGTAAGGCCTGATTTAAGGATAACATTGCACTTACCGTTGAATTTTGAATCTCTCTTTGCAATCCATGAATTTGTGCGAGCAATGATAGTATAGGTAGCCATTTTTCTTGGCCCTCACTTTTGATTAGAGGAGGAGGGGTTCCTTGGTTGTTTTTTCGTATTGCAAAGGTAATACTTTATTTTGATTCTGCAATACATTTTTCAAGAAAGTTGCAAAAAAAAGTTACTTTTTAGTTTTTGAACAGAATGCTTACTCTTTTGTTGTATGTATGTAACTAATTAAAATAATTCATTATGACAGGATTTACAGGCGTGCCGATTACTTTAGATTCTAAAGCAAAGGCGGTTCAGTATGCTATCTCTATAGCAATGCAAACTGACAGAAATGGTAAGTTAACCGTTGATTTAGTCCTTGCAACAGGCATTTATAACTTTATCACGGAGAGGATAGATTTGCCCGATCTACCGAAGGATACCTTAACCGAGACGTGTACTCCTCTGTTAGAGGTGATTAAGCAGAAGCTGGAAAAATTGGAAGTATAAAAAGAGAGGTGGAAAATCCACCTCTTTCTTTTAAAACACTATCTTTCTCTGCACTCCAATACCGATGTAAGGTTGCAGTCCTTTCGGTGTGATGCCGACACCTCCCTGTATGCCGATAGACCATTTCCTGGGTGAGATATAGACAGTCTCTGTAGTATTGATGTATTGCGTTACTGTCTTAGGATAAGTCCTTATCCAATCCAGCTCCACATTGATTCCGCTTACTTGCATGTAATAGGTTTCATTATCTCCAAACCATTTGGTTTCTTGAACGAATACATGGCCTGCATAACCTTTCTCAATGTACACTGTGTCGTGAACCATCACCTTATAAGGCTGTGGCTTGTATGCCGTAAAGGTGTCAATGCACACCTCAGTGATTGTATCTCTCAGTACCATCATCTCTGGGAGAGGTGGCTCCACCTGGCACGATCTCGTTAGCATCATAGTCAGCAAGGCCCCGGCACAAGCTGACAATAATATAATTGATAGGTTCTTCATCTTCCATTTGTTTTAAAAAAATAAGGTAGCCAATACTGACTACCTTAGTGGTGTTTGTGAATATGCTGAAAAAAGAAGAATCTCGCAAGAAAAGGAGAGAGGACATCCCCGAACTCTCCCCTTTTGATAGCACATATGCGTGCTGTCCATTCCAATACAAAGATAGTCATTTATTTTGTATTCCAAAGAGCTAATTATGGCAGATTCGCCACAATTAAAAGTGGCTATTTCCAAAATAGAAACAACCACTATTTCCATTTTGGAAACAATCATTATATCGGTTCCACGAATTGCTGTGTTACACAATCCCAGAAGCCTTCTACACCATCGGAAAGCCTCTTGCAAGGTATCCAATCAGCAACATAATCATCATCTATCCTCATCCTGAAGTAATATAAGTAACCTTGAAAAGTCTTGGTTGCAACACCAGATGATGGCTTGTGTCCACCGACAGGAATAGGCCATTGTGTCTGGAATGCATTGCCTACACTAAAGGTCTTACTGGAATGGTTGACGGTAGTCTTACCTGGTGTTACCTCTGCGTATGTGAGTAATTTATTATTGGTATTAAAAGTCGGGTATCCCGAACCATATCGCCAATAACCGCTGGTTGTAAGGTAACCTGTTATACGGTTACCGCTGGATGTACCGAAGATGTAATCTGCGCCACTTGTATCGGTTCGCTCAAACAGCAACTCAAAGTATGTCCTTTCGTTGCCATAGACACCTGTATCATAGATCTTATCGTTATTAAAGGCAATATAATCTACAATCTCATAATCTTTGGTTATATGAGCCTCTCCGCCATAGGAGAAATCATCTCCAGAGCCAAGATTGCCGAAAAATATACCACTCACAAGGTCAAGCATACCGATTGCGCCATCGGAATCCCTCTTGCAAGGTCGCAACTTCATTACTGCCTCTCCACTTGTCTTGGTAATCGTACACCCTACACTCTTGTACGCACCATATTGTACTATAGAATCTCCGCTACTTCGTGCGAATAGGCATAGTGGTACTTGCGGCATACCATCTTCTGGCAATGTAGCTGTTGTACCATCTACATTAGCCTTACCTCGCTGGAGTGTTACTCTATTCTTTTGACGAGCATTGGACATGGTTACGGAAGAATCTGAGCCAAAGCGCACATATGCAGAGTTGGAATAGATATCATACCACAATGCGCCATTGCTGTCGGAACATCCGAACAGAACTTGGTCTGCACTCACTTGTGCAGTCTTGATGTATTGCATCTCAATAACATCATCCTCCTGTACAATGTAGCCCGTATTGATATACTGCGAGCCTGTTGATTCAATGAAGGTAAGCCTTGTGTATGTATGCTGTACAACTCCACCAGCTTGCTTGACTAAGATTGTGACAATCTTAGATTCGTCAGCCGTCTCAATGGTTATCTCTTGCTGACGGGCATCTCCGGTGTTAGGTTCCAAGGTAATGGCAATAGGGCCATTGCCACTACCCTCATAGGTAGCAACAATGTTCCCTTCGCCTTGATTCCACTTAATTACCGATGTAGCCATTACGATACAGTCCAAGAAGTGTTAGATGTAACCTGTACAGTAACTGTACCACCCTCTTGTGGTATGGTAATCTCAGTAGGAGTAACTGACAAGTAAGCATCTCCAGCTGTCTGATTGAGCTTAATCTGCGCTGTCTGTCCACCCCCAGCAGTAACCTTCAATGTCCTCTCCACAGTTGATGTGGTCTCATTGCTTGGAAATGTAAGGGCAATATTCCACTCATATTCCGCTACAGCTCCGGGGTCTCCGGATATACTTGCGCCATTAGATGTGGTCTGCCCTGCTGCCGTATAGGAAGTAGGCAATGACACACCGTTATTACTACCTACCCATGCGAAGGTCAACTTAGCGGAGTTGGATTTACCCGTAATGGTAACCTTACCTCCATCCTTAGATACGGCAATATTGCCATCCGTATCATCGTACTTAACGAATTCAGCCAATGGTGGCTGAATGACCTGATATGTATCAGCATTAGTCACACCATTACCTTGTACAGTAACTACACCCTCTCTTTTCACTCGGCCTGTATGCGCCGGCGATGTGTTATTTATTGTCCCATTGCCCGAACCACTTGTCGGGGTGATGGACAACCAGCTTGGTTTTGCCATAATTTTCTTTATTTAACAGTCCAACGAATATTAGATATAACATTAACATCCAAGGAGTCTCCTTGGTTTGCGAACCACAACATATCTGGCTCAACACGCAAGTAGATGTCGGTGTTAGGTGTGCAGATCAGCCCTACACTTACCTTAAGATTACCACCCACCCTGCCTACTGATGCCACCAATGGCTCATTGATTGCAGATATTGTGGCAGATATGCTGCTGCCTACCTTGTCAATAGTTGCCTTGAGATGTTCATCTATAGGCTTAATCGCAGCGGATAAGCCTACACCTACTCTGCTGATGGTTGCCTTGAGGCATCCACCTGTAGCATCTATGTTGACACATCCCATACTACGCACCTATAATTTGCAGTCCCGTATCCAAGACAAGCACCTCTGTCCTCACATCATCCTCGCTATCGGCATCAGGGACATATGCTGTAATCTTACACTTGAGTTCTCCGGTGCCAAGACTTTTGGAATCTAACACAGCAAGGTAGTTGTCTTGATCTTGCTCAATCATTGCATCCTTGCGTAGCACCACTTTCCTGTTCGCATAACAATAGAATTCGCAATCAAAGTCATAGTCACGCATATGGTGTGGCCCAATAGGCTCTATGCCTATATTCAACTTGATTTCTGAGCCAAAAAAAACTTTATTATCCATATCCTTTATCCTTTAAAAAAGTAAATCTTATGTGTCTTTGCTGGATGTGTCGGATGCACCTTCCTGTCCTTGGTGTCAATGTGTAACCAATTAACACCATCCTCTATGCGTATAGGGTATGGTAGTTTATCCTCATTCTCCTTAATCTTCTGCCTCATCTCCTCAGCACTCATCTTGTGACAGATAAGGTCTACAGCCTTACCCAGCTTGTGCTGAGATTGTGCAACACCTACGGAGCATTGCAGAGAACGATATCCGCAATTCTTGCGATTACCATCTTGAAACCAAGTGTTGCAGATAAGTGGCAATCCAATAATCTCCCTAACTACATCAATAGTTTCAAGTAACTTTGGATCAAAGAAGTTTGCAAATCCTCTCTCTCTTGCTGCCTCACTTACCATCATATCGTAAGTATACAGCTCTGGAGGCAACAACTCATATAGCTGAAAATACTTAGGAATGTACATTCTTTTCCTCCTTCACTTTTTCCTTGCAGTCATATGTTCCCAATGCTGGCCTCCTCTTTTTACAAGGAGTATTCAGGCATATGTGTGTCTCAGCGAATATTACCCTCTCTGCCAAGTTCTCCATCCGGCCTTGCATCCATTGCATCTTGGTGTGCAACTCTCCAATGTGTTTTTCAGCGAATTCTGTTCGCTCACGCAAATAGGTAAACTCATTACGCAAGGTGTCTATCTTCTCTTGCCTTGTATGCTCGTGTTCCTGAGCTGTCTTCTCCTTCTCTTGTCCCTTCTTCTCACGCAGAGTGAGCAACAGTAGTGCGCCCCCTCCAAGTAGCCAAGAAATGATATTCCCCCAAGTTAGTTCCATCTCCTTAGTGTTTCAATGGGGAGATTGCTCTCCCCACAGGTTAAACAATCTCTGCCTCTACAGCTGCTATAAAGTCAAGGATAATCACTCTGCCATCAACCTCTGCCGGAGCATTGTTAAGGTTATATGCGTTGCCATTATTGTAGACAACGAACGAAAAGTGTTTCGTTTCCTCGCCAACCTTAACAGCAACACTACCGTTGTCAATGTTGGTAATCTTGCCATCCTGTACGGTAACTACATCAGCAGATACAACTGCATCCTCAAGCTCTACGCCCTCACACTTGTATGCCTTGCTAATCAATTCTACTTTCATCTTCTCTCCTCCTATTTAATTGCGTTAATAATTGCTGTTGAAACGATGTAACTGAACATCTGAGGCACATACTCCTGCAAGGTCTTGACATCCTCATCGGTCAGCTCTACCTCGCCATTTTTCCAGATGTTTCTTGCAAGTTCTACAACCTCAAGTGTCTTGCCTTGTGGGTAAAGAGCATTGCCCAATACCTTTGAAATATCAACGGTTTCCATCTCTCCGTTGATGTTTTCAATTTGAATCTTTCTAAAGTCTACTTTTCTCATAATCATAAGTTTATATTGTAAAATTAATAAAAATAATTGTTATTACCAACTAACTGTTATAGATTGCATATACCCTGTTGTTTTCCAGCCTCCATTGGCACTTTCCCTGACTTGGAAGTCTGCCTGAATGGTGTAATTCTCAGCAGATGATCCTTGAACAAAGCCGGCTTGCGTCATCACATCAGCGAGGAATGCACTCTGCGATGTCGGAATTGTCCCCGCAAAATCAGTCTTCTCCACACCATACGATGCGGAACCAATTGCACCACTCGGAGAGGTAATGTTATATAGTACCCTATACGCATCTGCCTCATCCCAATCTGGACCATTAGCAAAGGATGCAACTACACTCTGTGCGCCTTTGACTACAACGATCTCCAAACCAAAGGATGTAATGTAAATCTTACCGGCTGCCCTGAAGGTCATTGATAGGTTAACTTGCTTGGGTAGAGTTACAGGCTTAGTGCCAATATTAATAGCTGTAGTCAAGTCTACCCAGCTATTTCTAAAGGTTGCAATGCCATCACTTCCGACAAGAAACACCGACACCTTTGCAGTCATTGGAAGGTCATTGGTGTTAATGATGTCCGCCATATCTGGCATGCAGAAGGTATTATACTCCACATCGTTATAGACAATAGGAGTAACTGTATTGGTCATTTTATTGACCATTGCTCTCGCCATGTTCCCCACCAATACGCAGAGGTACAACCTGGTATAATCCATACTGTTGCCTATAGCCTTAGCAATATCCACAACACCCGCAACATCATTTCTAATCAGCATTGTGGTAATGTTGACATTGTTTGTCCAGATAGGCTCCTGTCCATCGGTCAAGCCACTACCGTATAGTGTAGGATTCCTGTTGTCTTTCTCATATCCCCAAAAATCGCTGAATCTATATGGGGATGATAGAGTGCCTGTTGGTTTACTTACATAAGACCAATCTGCTGCGTGGATGTTAGCTGCGGTCACATTCTGTACTCCAGCCTTAAGACCGTAGTAGATGCCTTGTGCGTGGTCTGTTGTCATCCCCCTAAACTCATCTTCCTCCCTATCAAGAGGACCATTCTTGGTGTGATTGATAGGCTTAATCTCACTCCAAGGATTAATGCGTTCTGCCTTGCATATAGCACTTGCCTTGCAGTCTACATTCAGCATTGTAGCCAATTCTATTGCTGTTACTGTATCTCCTAATTGTGCCATTGTCTTAATTGTTTATTTTCAATTTCTAAATTCTTAACTCTTTCTTCCAGTTCCTTAATCCTCTCTTCGTGGTTGACTACTTTCTTGGCTACCATAACACCTATCGCAACTCCCAAAGCACCATAGTTAAGGTGGTAGAAGTTTGGATTGCTTGTATCCACAGCATCGCAGAACTTGGTAGGTAGCCAATACTGAGCAGTTGTGCCAAGATGCACCTTGTCATCCTCTCTATCTGTCCATCTATATGAAAACACAGGAGCATTGGCAATTGTTTCAATGTCAACAGCTAAGTCTTGCAATTTGCTCTTGTATCTTGCATCGGAACCGAAGACACCATCTCCCGAGGCTTTAACCTGTCCTGTTATAGTAACATCTGCTGACAAGTAAGTGTTTCCCGCCACCTCAAAAGATTTGAACACTTTGGTATAGCCTTCGGAATCAATTGTCAATCCGTTGCTTCCGCTGGTACCATAACGCAAGTTAACTCCACCTCCACCATAGATAGCTGTAGAATATCCCTTAGCTACAGTACCGTAACCTATCGCAAGTAGATTATGACTATTGATGTATAGTGTTGAGATAGACTCACCATTAGAATCCTTGCAGTATATATACTGATTATTGTTCATATATAGGCATTCACCTACAACAATAGCTTTACCTACATTTAATCCTTCAGTAACCGCAAATGACTTGTGTACCTTAGTGTGACCTTCGGAATCAATAGTTAAGCCATAGCTTCTATCTGCGCCATATCGTAAGTACACACCGTTACCACCGTATATTTGTGTTATATAGTTGCCTGTAAGACCGTATCCAACGTGTAATCCACCTGCAGTGAATTCAAAGATATTAGATGACGCTCCAATAATCTTAAATCCACTACTAACACTAAGATTCCCGTCCACATCCCCACTACCATCAAAACTATTTCCCCAAATGGTTCTTGCGGTCTGGAGCTTAGTGGCACTTGCTACATTACTGTCGGTAAAGGCTATTTGGTGCCATTTGGCATTTGCGAAATTACTATTATCGTTAGCTCGCCACCACAGATTGCGAGTAGTGTCCGTTGTGTTTGCGTGATTTACATCCCATGCCAACTGTCCTGCGAGGTGATTATCCGCGTCAACCCCTTGCAGTTGATAAATTGTGCCGTAAGACATAGCAGGCATAGTACTCCCCCACCAGTCTCTTGATCCGTAATTAGACATCCTTCCACCGCCAGATAATGCCGCATTTGCATCAAAGCCGGAAGATGGCACAGTCCCTATATAATACAACTTTTTTGCACTATTCACACTTTGTGAGCCTATGTTGCCCGAATGTACAAGGGTATTGGCCCCAAAGTACGGTGTCCCATCATCCTTGATTCCCAGTCTACCTCCAGAAGCATAGTTGTAGATATATGAGCCAGCACTACTTCCCCACCCAAGTGAAGCCTTAGCAGAGCCATTAGATTGGATGACAATGGTGCATTGTGTAGTATCAGTTGTATGGACATATAATGGAACTGTACTACTGCCCGTAATTGTACCGCCATTCTTTGGTAACGCATAGGCTGAATAATTGCCTTCGTGAAGAATCCTACTTGGTGTTTCTATTTGGTCACCAGCGTAGAAATATAGTATGCTGGTGTTAGTGATACCTATATACCCTTTCCTGCCATTATTATTTTCAAAACTAATGAATGCCCCACCTGTGCCGTTTCTCCTGATAGACAAAGGAGCAACATTAGTGCTGGTAATTGTCCCACCACTTAAAGGCAGATAGTTCGCTGGATTGAAATTGCCTGTGTGGTAAAGTTCTCTCCACACCTTAACTTCTCCACCGTATAATCCCCTGTAATATATATGGTCACCAGCGGGCGTACCTAATAATTGAAATCCGTAGCTCCCTTGATCTGCTGACACAAACCCCCCAACACCTGGCAAATTCACTGAACCTTGCGAACCATTGTCATAGCCTATTGAATGCCTTGCGCTATCCACACTTGCTCTGCCCACATATTTAACAGCATCCGTAATCCCATAGCCAGCCAAGGTGGTAGGCTTGCCACTTGTAATCTTGCTCCAATCCAAGTTAGGCACATCACTTGCAGCAAGGCTTGCTTTCTTAGCCCAAGCATACACATCACTCGCTGGTAACGATGTAGGAACACCCGACAAGTCGCTATACTTTCCACTTGTGGCAATATTTGCAAAAGAAGGTTTGCCTGTTATCTCACTCCAACTATAACTTGGCTTACTCACAGCCAATGCCCAATCCGCAATGCCAAGTGTACTCTTAATTGTAGTCTTTGTAAAGGATGTGGAGTTAAAAGGCACATATCCCAGCGCAGTAGTTACCATTATAGAGGTAATGCCTGTAAGGTAGTTGCCCTTCGGTTGGTAGTTATCTCCCACCCAGATCTCCGTAGCATAACCACTCGGCACAGCGGTAAGGTAGTTGCCTTTCGGCTGGTAATCTGGAATGGTTACTACACCGTTGGAATCAGTCTTGTATTCTTGGCCGGAAACGGTCTTAATAATCACGGTTCCCAATCCTGTTGACCCTCCGCCACCAGAGCCACCGGAATACTCGCCTCCGGCTACAACATCTTTATCGGAAACAATGTTATAGGTAGTGTGTAGATTGCCGTTATCATCTATGTACCACATTGCTTCCAAATCGGCAACTCGGTTGCTCACATTTGTAATTGCGGTTGCATTTTCGCTGATGTTACCCTCTGCGGTTGTTACTCTTGTGCCAATGTTTGCAATGCTTGTGCTAAGACTTGTTACATCGGCAGCTTTGGCATATTTCTGCTCTGCCACCCAACTCTGCGTGGCATATTTGTTCTCAGTAAGGTAAGCCCCCACTTGCGCCTCATTCAAGCCCACAATATCAAAAAATGGCACCTTCTTACTCTCGGGCCAACTGACGTTATCTATTACAACATAAGCCTCTTTCTTTTCGCTCTCGCTTGCGTTGTTAAGCTCGCTGATCCTTTTTGCATTACCCACCTCTGCAGAGTATTGTAGTGCAGTATTGTTGCCCCCGCTGATAGTCGCCCCGCCTCCGGTAACCAACTCACTCTTAATCTCAACAAAGGAGTATGTCATATACGGCTCCACCTCTTGCATTGTGGTAATGTTCATTGTGTTGGAGATCACATCCAATGAACAGGCAAAAGGAAGGTAATTCTTGCCTTTGTAGATAAATACCTTATCAAAGCGCAGAGGCTCTTTCGCAAGGTTTTTAATCGTACCGGACAACTTGTTATAGTTCTTTTTATTGAAGTGGATGATTTCCCTTCCTACAAGCTCCAATAGTGGGTAGGTAGAGCCATCTACATTGCGTTTGAAACCCACAAGCTCATCTCCATTGGCCTTGAACAATCCTCCAGCATAGGCATTGATACCGCCAGAATCTAAAGGCACCTGGCCGAAGGAGTAATCTCTATCCTCTTTGATGTTGTGCAACTCGCTTACTTGCACCTTCGATTCTTGCCCAGAGGATATATCGTTACTGTCAAATGTGTAGGTTAGGTTATCAATATATGTGAAAAACTTGTCAAAGTTGGGAGATTGGATATTCTCATCAGCATATTGGTAAGACACCACATAATACCCATATATTCGCAACTCCAAAATACCATCGTATGGAATAGTATTGGCGGTTATCGTAAGCTCTTGCTCTTGCGGCTGCGACCCTATTGGGAATGCGCCCTCTCCCTCAATGACATTATAAGCATCAAGCGAAACCTTATCCAAAGTAAGGTTTATAAAATTACCACTACCTGTACCATTATCCTCTACCCATTCTTTATTCATTACATAGGTCTTATTGTCTCTGGTATGCAAAAAGAGATTCATTCTAAGACCTATCTGCAAATGGTCTCCCTCTCTTGAACCAAACGCAAGGAAAGGGTCATATACTTTCAATTGTAAAGGATATGGTGTAACTCCCCCAGATGGATAGATAATTGAGTTAAGAGCCTTGCATTTTACTGTTAGAGGGACATTTGATTTTAGGACATTGGTAGACCAACTCAAATATGTAGTATCAGGATATGTTTCGCTAACAGCAGAGAAAATAAGCCTGTTGCCAAATGTGGAATTATAGAACGACGGATCAGTTGTATATATATCCCTTGCAACTCCCCAATTGGTAGGCTTATAATACCTCACATCTTGTCTAAATCCCAAATCAGGCACAGTCAGGCTTTGCGTTTTAACAAAAGCCAACTCTTTTGTTGTCATCTTTCCCTCAAAGAAGTTCTCCCTCAGTCCATAATCTTGCTTTTGGCTGAGTTCTCTCCAAGCCGGAAGAATCTCCCTGTAACCGCTGCGCTCAATGAAGTTAAATCTCTGCAAACCGAAATTCTCGCCCAATTGTGAGATGTCCAACACCGCAATGGTGTTGTTGTCCACCCAGCGCATCTGCAAACCCAAATCGTGCAGAACGGTCTCCAATGCCTCATACCAAGACATCTCCCTAAGCAGATAGGTGCTAATGGTCGCATCAATGGCAAGGATGCCCTCCTCTGTCTGCTTCTGGGTAACAAAAGACAGGCTCATTGGGTAATCTTCCGCAATACGATTGAAAGCCGCCTGAATCAACTCCCTTACTGTGATGGTTGCAGTATCCAAGTCAAAGTCCACATCGTTAAGGTAGCCGATGTTGTCCCTTGCCGATATGCTGATAGGAGTGCGGAAAGAAAGATTCTCAGCAAAGAAGTCCGGTGTTACATATCCACTCCAACGGGTGTTATACTCCCCACCATCCACCTTTGTAGACACAACCACCTTGTAAGCCGTTGCATCTGGTGTGAAAAGGTCGTCATACTCTACCTGGTCGGTGTCATAGATGGCAAATGAACACACCGATTTTCCAATAGGAGCTGTTATGGTGTCAAGATTCTCCAGCGCAAGGTTGAGAGAATTGCCCACAAAGCCACCTATTTCAACCGCAGAGGCCGTATAACCCTTGCGATATACCTCTACCTTACAATGACCATATTCGGTCCTCAGTTCCTTAAAAAGCCATAATCCGTACATCCCTCTTATCTCCTATTATTGTTTTCTGTTCGTTGAATTGCAAGCAGAAGGTCTTGCCCCTTGAGTGTAGTTGTCAATGTGTATGATGCTGCTGCTTGAGCATAGTTGTTGGTGTTTACTCCGTAGCCACCGCTGTAAGAGGTTACTGAGTTGTTGCCATAACCTCCGGCACCACTCGCACCTTTACCTATGGCAGCAAGTCCAGCCTTTGCGGCAACACCAATTGCCACAAGTGCAGCTCCGGCAGCAACGGCATTACCACCAAAGAATTTCATTAAACCATCACGCAACGCATCAATAGCCTTTCCTGTACCCATCACAAGCAAACCAGCGGAAATACAGGCATCCGCCAATGGAGAAAGGAGTGCTTTTATAACACTACCGATATTTGCCCCCTCTACTCCGGCAATAGCATTTGCCAATTCTCCAAGTGAGTTGGTTATTCCAGCATTGACAGCTTGGTTGAGCATCTCAATAGCTTCCAAGGTGGTAGCTTGTTGAGCAATGGCTTGCTCGTTAAGCCTTGCGGCACCATCCGCCCACTCCTTATGCGCTTGATCCATCACATCCTTTGCGCTCTTGAGATTGGCTTGCATCTCCAAGACATTGAATAGGCCATCAACCTTTTCTATCTTCGCGCTTTGGGCATTTCTATCTTTAATACGTTCCTCATTGTATTTTTTTAACTCGGCAGATGACATCTGCAAGATTTTGAGCTTTTCTTTTAGTACCTCAATTTCATCGCTATATCGCCGAATCTCAGCTCTATTGTCAGAAAGGTTGCGCAGTTGCTCTTTTGCCTCTATCTCCCGCTGGAGTTTACCAATAAGGCCGTCCTTCATCTTCTCTTCTGCAGTCAAAGGGCCAATAAACTCCCCACTATCCAATAGCTCTCTATACTCCTCTGCCTCTTTTTTTGCCTTTTCAAGCGCTTCAGCTGCTTTCTTTTTTTCCCAATCAACAACCGATTGAGTATAACCTGACATATGGGCAAGAGGGCTTAGTATTGCATAATACTTGCTGAATGTATCTAAATCTTTGCTATTTAAGATAAGTGACATCTCATCCAGCTTGTCCGCTGCCTTTCCCTTTATCCAATTCCAGGGCCCTTTAGTATCTTCGCCAATAGCAAGTTGAAAATTCCTCCAAGCGGCAGCAAGCCTCTCTGTCGCAGTTGCCGCCTTGTCAATCTCTGCGGCAGCACCACCCATCTGCTCATTGATAATTTTTCCAACAGCCTCGGCCATTGAAGATCCATCCTTCATATTGTCGCGTATCTCGGCAGCGGAAAAACCAAGGTTATCCAGGATAAGCAACGATTGTCTTCCCAAACCCATAATAATGGAGTCAACCAGATAGTCAACCGACATACCTGTTTCCCTCGCTCTTTTGGCAGCAAAGTTCAAATAGGTGGCAAGCTGATCTAATGGAATCTTAAAATTGTTGGCTTGCACAGCTCTTTGCATAAGCTGTAAATCATCTACTGTGCCGGATGTTGCCTTGCGTAGATTATTCAACAAAGTAGGATCACCCAATTTATTGAAGGCTTCCCTCACTCCTTTTGCCCTATTAGCTAACTCTGCAGCTTGGTGGGTAAACGCAATTATCTGCTTAACAGAAAATGTTGTCGCCATCATTCCGCCCAGCTTTTGCATATAGCGGACCAACCCGTTTATTTGCCCCTTCGCATCTTGCGTCCCCTTTTTAAACTTATCGGTCTTCAGGCCCAGTTTCACCCACAATTCACCTAAAATTCCCATCTTAACTCCTCCGTATCTTTGACATTATTCTGAACAGTTCGTTCTCCTCATCTTTACTCAATTGCTGATTGATAACCTCCAGCTCCGGTGTGTTTTTCTCATCCAATGGCAGCGGCCAAAATGCCTCTGCTGTACTCTTTTTCGCTGAAGGCTTGATATTGCTTACCAGGCTGTTCTGCCATGCAACAAATCGCGCCAACCTCCAGCCTTCAATATTCTTCCTTTGATGAGCCTTTCTGTAGGCTCTATATTCCACAAATGTTGTTCTGTAACATTCCACCTCTTTAAGCCCTATTTCCCCTATGAGGAAGTCCTGAATATCCTCCCAA
>JAEIGA010008533.1_pt1 | contig 15542 bp, 14 predicted proteins | sample 9270691 | NCBI WGS metagenome assembly JAEIGA01 (sample SAMN17057246, study PRJNA624740) | gut metagenome | biome: biome; isolation source: fecal sample | host: Bos grunniens | place: China: Xizang | collected 2019
AGAAATCAAGGCTACAGAATTCAAGGTTGCTGCTGAAAAGGCACGCGAAGAAGGTAAGCCCGAAAACATGGTTGAAAAGATCGCTATGGGTCGTATGAACAAGTTCTACAAGGAAGCTTGTCTCCTCAACCAGGAATTCATCCAGGACAGCAAGCTCTCAGTTGCTCAGTACCTCCAGCAGGCTGACAAGGAATGCACAGTAACTGCATTCAAGCGCTTCACTCTCCGTGCTGAATAATAGCAAACAAACAATAACAAATAAGGGTTCCTCATCACGAGGTACCCTTATTTTTTTATTGGTGTTCGGTAAATACGTATAACTCTTTGTTTGATGGATAGTTGTACTCATACAAGCCCTCTTATAGATATTCTACCGAAAAAAAACGAGAATTTTTATGTTTAAGAGAACACGAATTGCACGAATGACACGAATCTCCATGCGGGATCAAAATTTCTTAATCAGAGGCGAATAACACGAATGCCATCCGGATGGTATTCGTGCAATTTGTATGCGATAAGCAAGGTAACACCCCGCAAAGATTGACTTACGCGACCTTTGTTCGTGTTATTCGTGCAATTCGTGTTCTCTAAAATATAGAGATAATTTTTACCGGACACCAATATTTTTTTGTATAGCGCCTGGTTTAACAAACACTCAGTTACAACCAAGCCTTGCATCATCACTCCTGAACGCGCGTAAGCTTCACATTCGGATTCTGAAGCGAAAGTTCAAAGCGGAGCTTGCTCGAGGGCACGAAGCGCACACGGATGCCACGCAGATTTTCGGGCGAAAATTCCTCCTCGGTAGCAGCGCCAGATGAAGAAATACGAGCGTGAAACGAACCGAGGTCGCCCAAGCGAACGGAGTTCCCATTACGAAGGTGCTTAAACGTCACCTCCTCCAGCGCTGACACCACCGCCTTGATGTCATGCACCGTCACGGTACACTTACCGCTGATTTCTTCCGCAATTTCGTCCAACCCAATAGGGTTTACAGGCACAGCAGTAGCGTGAAAAGCAAATTCCTTTGTTGCAGGATTTTTACGAGAAATAAGATTGTACTTGATCATGGTTGTATAGGTTTTAAGGATTAAAATTAGTTAGTAGTGAGGAGAGAGGAGTGAGGAGTCCATGTGGGACATAAGGTGAACGTAGAGACATCATATTATGGCGTCTTGATAGCAGGCGAGACTTGTTGGAATGTTCACTTGACCTGTAGGGACACACGGCTCGTGCGTCCGTAATTCACGTGCCCTTTTTCAATTGATACGATGCGAAATGTCTGCCAGAGGCGGACGCACGGACCGTGCGTCCCTACAGGTTAATGATGGTCCCGCTTGAACTCCCAATTTTCTCCCTAAACTAATAGGGAGTTAGTTGAAAATAAGTGGGAGATAATTTTAAGTAGTAGGGTGTAAGTAGGTAGTAAGTAGTAGATAGTAAGTAGTAGTTACCTTGCGTGACAACATTCCGAATGGTATTACTCACTACTCACTCCTAACTACTCACTAATTCAAAGGCACGACTGCACCCCAAAAGTAGTGGCGATGGCGGTAAGGACGGTGATGACGATTTGCAGGATTTGTTTCCAGACAGGTGATTTGTTTTGCATAGCTATTTAGGTTATGAGGTTATAAGGTTATAAGGTTGTGAGTGGTCCATGCGGGACATATCATGAACGTAGAGACGTCATATTATGGCGTCTCGGTATCAGGTGAGACGCGATTAGTAGGTAGTAACTCATGCCATGCGGTGCGCGCATCCCGCAAGGCCGTTAACCGTTCAACGTTCAACGTTCCCGTTTCTTTTGCAAAGTTACAACACGCTCCACCCCGCTTGTCATTTATTGTCATTTAGCATTTCAAAAACGAGCAAAAACAAGCGCCTAACAAATAGACATTCAACACCTTACAAGCACAGAAAAATTTTTCAAAATTTCCCAGCAACTGAACAGCAGAACACTTTTTCGGCACTGATTTTTCACATGCATGGGAGGGTGGGATAGCAGAAAGTGAGGACCTTGATCGCATGTTTAGGAGAACTCCGAGGATTCTGAGGACTCTGAAGACTCCGAGACCCTTTACAGATTTACAGTTTTACAGTTGTTTTATTTTCACTCTGCCTCCGTGTTAAAACACAAAAAAAAAATTATTATATATATAATAACCTATTTTCTATACTATTTTCCGGGCATATACTTATCAAAAATATTATCTGTAAAACTGTAAATCTGTAAAGGGTGAGCTAACGAAAAAAAGATAACCTACTGATTATCAGTTTACAAAAAAATATTCCGAAGTTTTAACATTATATTTTTATGTTTGACACTATATGTCAAACCTCTCGTTTACCTTTGCGCCATGTAAAAAAGACTTCAATTTATGATGCCTTATGGAAGAGAGAATTGAAACAATGCTTCGCTATTTTGAACAAGCGGGTTATGAGGTGGAATGGTGTGACACGCCCATTCCGTGTTTTGAAAATACGGTTCAGGCGGGTGTTCCGACAGAGGTGGGCGACATTACGCAGGATGACTATGTGATGGTGCCGAAGAGCCTGGTGTTTGGCGGTTCGTTATTTTGTGTGCGGGTCAAGGGCGACTCGATGGAGGATTGTGGCATTTATGAAAGCGACATGCTTCACGTGCAAATCACGGAGGGGTTGTCGGGCATTCGCGATGGCGATGTTGTTGTGGCAGAGGTGGATGGCGGGATTACGGTGAAGACCTTCTTCCGCGATGAGCAGGGCGAAGTGTGGCTCTTGCCGCGCAATGAGAAGTACCTGCCCATTCACCTCACCGAAGGCATGAACGTGCGCATCCTTGGAAAGGTGAGGGAAATCCGACGCGAGGCGCCTCACACCTCTACCGCCGAGATGCTGAAAATCATGAGGCGTGCGGTGCGCCAGGAGGTGGCGCCACCCTCCGACCGAGTCGTGCGCAATGCCCTCCTGCGCATTGCCGACCGCGTGAAGAATCGCCGCCAATGGTTTGCCGTCTATCGTGCCCTTGTGGATAAGGGAAGCCTCTCCATGGGCGACTATTCCACCTTCGTAGAACTCGTAGAGCGCACCGTGCCCGAACATCCTCACCTGCCCACCATCGACCAACTCCAGCGCATGAGCATCCTTAGCTTCCGGAAACGCCTCTCCCTCTGGGACCGCAATGATGCCCCCGTGCAAGGCGCCCGCTTCGATGAATATTATGCCATTGCGATGGAGGTGATGAGGGGGATTTGAGGAAAGGAGAAAGGAGAAAGGAGAAAGGAGAAAGGGGCTGCGCGGTGGGGGAGACTCTGAGGACTCTGAGAACTCCGAGGACTCTGAAAAACTCCGAGAACTCTGAGAACTCCGAGGACTCTGAGCACTCCGAAAACTCCGAGAACTCCGAGGACTCTGAGCACTCCGAGAACTCCGAAAACTCCGAGCCCCTCCAATAACAACAAGAGCGCCCTGCAAAGGGGCGCTCTTATTGTTTAACCATACCTCCTACTCACATACTCATACACCGCCTCGCGGTAATAATTGATGCTTTCGTCGGAGTAGCTTTCGGGGAGTTGTTCCCAGAGGGTGTCGCGGATGGTTACGATGATGTGGTGTTTAGCGGTAGGATTCTCAAAGGGTTGGCTCATGGTGGCTATCATCTCCTTGATTTTCGCCAGCAGGTCTATTGCCACCTTCTTGATGCGCTTGATGTCATCTTTGCCGAGGTCCTGCTTCATGAGGATGTCAAACATCGAGAGTTGCTCATCGTTGTCAAATCCCTCGCGGATGTAGCGTTGTTGCTCCTCGCTGAGTTCCTGTGAGAGCTTCATGAGTTCCTCAAAGGTCTCTTCGATGGTCACACGATTTTGCTCCTCGTTGTAGTGGCGGATAATCTCCTGATAGCGGTCGTAGAAGTTGATGCGCATGGGGTTTTCCGCCATCATGCGTGCGAGTCGCTCTTGCAGGAGGTCCTCAATGTCCTTCAGCACGAGGTGTTTATCCCTTCGCTTCGCAAACTCACGGCGGAGCACCTCGAAGTTGATACCGCTGATGTCGAAGCGTCGGCCCTCGGCATGCTCTGCCACTTGCATGGCGTTGTCCACCTCCAGGTGGTCGTTCACAATGTTGTTTATCGCCACGCTCAGGTCGGTAATGTCGGCGTGCTTGCGCTTCTTCTGTAGTTCCTTGTAGATGGCCTCAATAGCGTCCTTCTTACGCTTCATTTCGGGCGTAATATCCTCGCGGTTGAGGTACTTCCAAAGCTTGAGGAGCGTAGCGGCATAGGTGCAATACGTCTTGCGCACCTCCACCGTCTTACACATCGCATTCGCCCCCATTTTCAGCAATTCGAGTTTGTCGAAATGGTAACTCTCGATGAGTTTTTCGAGGTCGTAATCGTGGGTTTTCAAGAAACCTTCGGCACTGGCGATGGCCTGCATCACCTTGTCAATGAGTTCCCGCTTGTTAATCGTGGGGTCGTTCGTCAGCTCCCCCTCGGGGTTGGCGGTATAGTCCGCCAGGGCTTGACGCAGGGCCTTCACGATGCCGATATAGTCAATCACGAGGCCGTTCGTCTTCCCCTCCGCCACACGGTTGGCACGCGCAATGGTTTGCATCAGCGTGTGCGCCTTCATGGGCTTGTCGATGTAGAGACACGAGAGCGTCTTGACGTCAAATCCCGTGAGCCACATGGCGCATACGAACACCACGCGCAGGCGACCCTCGCGGTCCTTAAATTCCTTGTCGAGTTCGCGTTGCTCCATCTTCGTGCGGTGCGTGAGGATGTCCAAGCCCCATTTCTCGAAGGTCTGCACCTCGTTCTGCTCTTGCGAAACGACCACCGCCATCTCCGTATCCTCCATCCAGCGCAGCTTGCGCGTCAGTTCCTGCACCTCCTGCTGATTGGGGCAATGCGCAATTTCATCCTCCAGGGCCTTGATTTCCTCCTGCCAATACTCCTGCACATAGTCATACATGCGCACGCAGGTCACCTTGTTGTAACTCACCACCATAGCCTTGCCCGATGTCCACAGGTCAGAATAGTGGCGCACAAAGTCGCGTGCCACGATGCGCAGGCGCTTCTCAGCGGTCAGCAGGTGCACCTCCTTGGCAAATTCGCGCTCGAGTTTCGCCTGTTGTGAGGGGTCCATCTCGCCCGCCTCCTCAAGTGCGGCGGCTATTTCGGTGTTGATTTCAGGATTTTTGAGGTCATGGAGGCGCTCCCCGCGGTTTTCGTAATAGAGGGGCACGGTGGCCTTGTCCTCCACGGCACGCTTGAAGTCGTAGATGCTGACATATTCGCCAAAGGTGCGCACCGTGATGTTGTCGTTCGTGAGCAGGGGCGTACCCGTAAATCCGATGCGGTTGGCGGTGGGGAGCAGGTGCATGAGGTTTTCGGCAAACACGCCGTTTTGCGTGCGGTGGGCCTCGTCGCTGATGACGATGATGTCGTGGTCGGGGCGAATGGGTTCCGCGTCGGGGCGGTTAAACTTCTGAATCAGCGAGAAGATAAACGAGGGGTTGCCCCGCAACTTGCCGAGCAGGTCCTCACCGCTTTGTGCCACAAACTCGCTGGCCTTCACCTTGCCCAGCAGGCCACAATGCTCAAACGTGTCGCTAATCTGCTTGTTGAGTTCCTCACGGTCGGTCAGCACCACGATGGTGGGCGAACCCTCAAACTTACGGCGAATCTTTTGCGCCAGGAAGAGCATGGAGTAACTCTTGCCCGAGCCCTGTGTGTGCCAAAACACACCCAACTTACCGCCCACATAGGCGCGATTGCGATACATCTCCACCGCCTGATTCACGCCCAAGTATTGGTGGTTGCGCGCCAGGATTTTCACCGTGCGCCCGTCGGAGTGGTCGTACAGGATGAAGTTTTCAAGCAGGTCGAGGAAATTCTCCTTACGGCAAATCCCGCGCAACATGGTGGGCAATTCCACACTTCCCGCCTCCGTCTCGCGCAGGCGCTTCCATTCGTGGAAGAACTCCCACTTCGAGTCAATCGTGCCCACCCGCGCCTCCAGCCCGTTGCTAAACATGATGAAGGCATTCGTGTGAAAGAGTTGCGGAATCGTGTCGAGATAGTCGCGATAGTTCTGATTGAAGGCGTCCACCACCTCCACATCATGGTTCTTGAGTTCCATGAAGAGCAGGGGGAGCCCATTAACGAAGCCCACCACATCGGCGCGGCGTCGGTGTAGTGCACCGTGCACCCATAGTTCACGGACGCATAGGAAGTCATTGCGCTCCGCCTGTCGGAAGTCCACCACCTTGGCGCGTCGCTCCTCCGTTTCGCCCGAGGGCTTCACGCAAGTCACGGGGATACCGTCGCGGATGTACTGATACTTCTGCTCATTGATTTGCATCAGCGTCTGGCTGCTCATGTAAGCCGTCATGCGCTCCGTAGCTTCGGCGAGTTGCTTGTCCGTCATCCAGGGGTTGAGGTTGCGCAGGGCGCGGTGAAGGCGTCCCGTGAGCACCACCTCGCGATAGGAGCGTCTGCCCAGCGTGCCGTTTTCGCCCAGCACCTCATGGTCCCAAGCCGTCACGCTCTGCCAGCCCAATTCGCTTTCCAGCAAATGGGCCACGCTCTCCTGTATCAACAAGTCTTCGCTATAATCTTTTGACATATCTCGGTGGATAAATTTTTCTATTCGTCGGTTTAAACCTCCAACTCACCACTCATCAACTTGGGAAGCAAGCGGTCGCGGGATTCGGTGAGGTGGCGGATTTGGGATTGGAGGGAATGAATTTTTCTAAAACAGGGTTTTACCTTTAAATCAAATGATTCTATAATATCAAGTGATGGAATTAATATATCAGCCTCGGCAAAATGTTCTGGTTTTACTGCTGGATAAGCAGCGCCATTTGTACAATTTACAAGATATCCAATAAAAGCCTCTGTTGTTAACGCACAATATAAGAAAGAGAATGGTACATTTTGAGCAGATATGATAGCAAACCCTGTTGAAAATACATCAAATTTTTTAGGCTTTTGAATTAAAGCATACGATTTTAGGTTGGGTCTTACCATCCCCCAAATTATATCTCCGTCTATGGCCAATCTTTTGGCTCTTCCTGGTTCTTCCCCAATATTATATCTTATTGGATTTTCAATATTGCCATTTCTAACACTTCCGAGGTCAATATAGTCAATATACGGATATTCGTGGATTTTAGATAAATTTCTTTTGTTAATCAATGCTATCTCTGCCAATTTCTTCTTCTCCCACCCCTCGGGTACTCCATCAACAATAGTAGTATTTTGGTATCCGGGGAATTTGAGTTCAACGAACCATTGTTTGTAGAGTCGTGCCGCCGCCTCTTCCAACAACTTAATCTGCTTCTGATAGTTCTCAATAAGCGCATCGTAACGAGAGAGAATCGACGCTATACGGTGTTGCGTGGGGAGAGGGGGGAGGTCAATTTCCATGTTCAACAAATCATCATTTGCAAGACTTGCTCTCGTTGTCATTGTTGAGAATGCCATGAACTTGCCTCTGAATTTGGGAGAACGAAGATAATATCCGACATATTCTGGAATCATGCAATCGCTTTTAGGTCTTAATCTTTTTGTAAAACCATTGTAAGTCGCATGAGGATAATCTTTTAGCGCTACAGAACTCATCCCCAATTCATCCATTGTTTCACTGGTTCTTGTAATAAAGACATCACCTTTTTTGATAGAGAAATTTTCTCGCTCTTTTTCAGAGGTTTGAACCAATGATTCTAAACTTTCAGGCAGAAACCAATTATTAAATACATTGGAAAATGTCAAAAAGGGATACCCAGTTCCAAAGAATTGTCGTCCTTTTGAGAGACCATTGTGCACATCATATATTTCCCCCAACTTCACCTTCTTCCACTCCTTCATCTCCCCACCTCCTTTCCAATATATTGATGTTGTTCGTTTCGGTAATCGGTGCGTGCTTTGAACATGCGTTCTTTGATCCCCCCTTCGGTGACGAAGCGGTGTTGCATGGTTTCGAGCAGGCGTTGGAGCATGACGCTGGCTTGATGGAGGAGGGTGATGCAGAGGTTGGCAATCTCCTCATCGTTCATGTTGCGGATGTGTTGGGCATAGGTGCTCTTGATGCTCTCGGAGCGGGCGTAGGTGCGCATGGCTTCGTAGCGCGGGTGGAGCGCTCCCCATTGCTCAAGATGGCGCACGCGGAGGTAGTCCTCATAGTCGTCAAGGAGCTCTTCGAGGCTCGCTTTTGCCACATTGGTGAGCTTGATTTCCGTCTCGCTCGAGGTGGTGGCCGCCTGATTGCCCTCGGCAATGTTTTGCTTGCCCGAGCGCGCGGCTTGAATCATCTGATCAACGGTGCGGTCGCCCTTGGCGAGGTAGCGGTGGGCGAAGTAATAGGTGATGTCGTAGATGATTTCCGTCACCTGATAAACGCGCAAGTTGCGGTAATGGCCGTGATTGGGGAGAAAGGTGAGTTTTTGAGAGCGAGGGCTCTGATTACTCTGAGGGCTCTGATTGCTCTGAGAACTCGGAATGCTCTGAGCACTCGGAATACTCTGAGCACTCGGAATACTCTGAGCACTCGGAATACTCTGAGCACTCGGAATACTCTGAGCACTCGGAATACTCTGAGCACTCGGAATACTCTGAGCACTCTGATTACTCTGACTATTATTCAAGTTATTCTGATGATTCATGCTAATTCCTCCCAATTCTTTAAGATTTCCGCCATGAGGGCGTTGGCTTCGGCATTGAGGTTTTGGAGCTCGGTGTGGATTTCCGCCATGCGCTCGTGGAAGTTGACGCCATCGTCCTCGGCTTCGGCCACTCCGACGTAGGCGCCGGGCGTGAGGGAGTAGTTCTTTTCCGCAATTTCGGGGATGGTGGCAATCTTACAGAGTCCGAGGATGTCGCGGTATTCGCCCTCGCCAAACTTCTCGGTGAGCCACTCGTATTGGCGGGCGGTTTCGAGCGTCTGCTCCAGGGCGTCCTGTAGGGCCGTTTGCTCCGCTTCTATGCGCTTCTTGTCCTTGCGTGGGGCTTCGGCAATGAGCGCCTTTGCAGAGGCCTTATGCGCCTCAAGGGAGGCTTGTGCGGAAGCCACGGTGGTGGTGCCTAACTCCGCGCGATAGTCCGCCAAGAGAGCCTGATACTTGTCCGTCTCGCCACGATAGAGGTGGACGATGGCTTGCAGGTTGCGGAGTTGCCACTCGGTCCATTCGTTGAGCGTGCGGTCTACCACGGTGTAGTAATTGCGGGCATCGATGAAGAGCACCTTGTCGCGATTTTCGGGGCGCTTGGCGCGGTCGAAGAACCACAAGGAGCAGGGTAAGGAGAGCGTGTAGAAGAAGTTGTTGCCCACACTGACCATAACGTCAACATCGCCCGTATTGACGAGCTGCTCGCGGATGTCGCGGTCCTTATTCGCACTATCCGTTGCCGAACTCGCCATGACGAATCCCGCACGGCCACGCTCGTTGAGGTAAGCATAGAAATAACTAATCCACAGATAGTTGGCATTGCCAATCTCCTTGGTCTTGGCATTCACACCCGGCAAACCAAAGGGAAGGCGCCCTGCCGCCCAAGCGGATTCCGACTTCACCTTATCGACATTAAAGGGAGGGTTCGCCATAATGTAGTCACACTTACCCTCGAGGTTATAGGCATCGTGGTAGAAGGAGTTGGCCTCGTCGCCCGAGATGACGCGCCCGTTCAAGCCATGGACGGCCATGTTCATCATACAGAGTTGGGCGTTGTACTCCACCTTCTCCTGACCGTAGAAAGTCATCTGCGTGTTGGCATTCAGTCCGGCATGGTTGACAAAGTCGCCCGTCTGCACAAACATACCGCCCGAACCACAGGCGGGGTCGAGCATCGTGCCGTGTGTGGGCTCGAGCACATTCACGAGCATCTTTACCAACGACTTGGGCGTGAAGAAGACACCGTCGTCGCTGGCTACGGCCTTGGCAAATTTAGAGAGGAAATATTCGTAGATGCGCCCAATGACATCGCCCCCCACTTGGTCGATAGTCTTGTTGTTGAAGATGCGCAGGAGTTCCGCCAAGAGGTCGTCGGCAAACATGGTGTAGGTCTTGGGGAGCACACCCGTGAGTTGGGCACTCTGCGCCTCGACGAGTTCCATGGCATAGTTGACCGCCTCGCCCAATGAATTGATAGGCGAGCCGTCGGCCTTGGAGAGGGCGGCGTCGGTGATGTTTTCAGGCAGGTTGACCAGATAGTCGTACTGCGCCTGCTTGGGGATGTATAAGGCACTCTTCGCCACAAAGTCGCTGGCTTCAACGGGCATGACGCGCCCGCCACGCGAAGGGCGATTCTGCAAAATCTCGCTTTCAACCATCTTGAATCGACTATACGCATAGCGCAGGAAAAGGAGCGCCAACACCGGCATGCAATACTGACTACTGGTCAGCTTGCTACCCTGACGGAGCAAGTCCGCCGATTACCAAAGTTCAGATTCAAGTTTTTTGATGGTGGTCATAGGGGGAAATGAGAAATAAGAAATGAGAAATGAGAAAGGGGAAATGAGAAAGGAGAAAGGAGAAAGGAGAAATGAGCTGCGCGGTGAGGGGTCTGAGAATTCTGAGGACTCTGATAACTCCGAGGACTCTGAGCACTCTGAACACTCTGAGCTCTCCGAGAACTCTGAGCACTCTGAGCACTCTGATGACTCCGAGAACTCCAATCTCTCCGAGCACTCCGAAAACTCCTCCGATTACAAAATTACTAAAACTTTACAAAACTTTACAGATTACTCCTCCAAAACTTTACGAAACGCCACAACTTCACGAACTCTTTTACGATAGTTTACGCTGGGGAATTTTAATATCCCTCGGCCTTTTTTGTGACTTAACTTTGCATTGTTGATCAACAAATGGGGGATTTCGGAGTTATTCAGAGTTCTCGGAGTCTTCAGAGTCCTCAGAGTTTTCAGAGTCCTCAGACTCCTCAGAATCCCTCCGCCGCGCAGCCCTTTCTCATTTCTCATTTCTCATTTCTCATTTCCCAACTATGATTATTCAACTTCAAATCTCCGATGCTATTTACGCATCTCTCCTGAAAGACAATACTCGTGTGCAAGGCACTATTGCCTTGGTGAATCCTAACGAAGGTAACTTCAATGCACATCAGCGCCACACGCAAAGCGCCACGCGCAAGTACATCAAATTGCCCCACGGGCGTGCGTCGGTAAACAATGACTCCGTGCGCCTCTCGCTCCACATTGGGCTTGACGAGGCGAATGTTCATCCTGGGCTTGCCATCCTTGATGAGAGTTTGAAAGCCAGCGATTTCGTGAATCGTATGATGACGGAAGGAGGTGTAGCATGAGTTTCGGAATCTCTCAAAGTATAAAGAGTAGGGCGGTGCAAGTGTGCACCCCCGAACTCCTCAACCAAGCGTTAGACAATGCCAATGTGGCGCGCATCTGTGCCGAAATCCGCGATGCCTGGGAGCAAAAGATGCGAGGCGAACTCTCCGCCGAGGACTTTGAAACACTCAAGGGGAACCTCAAGAAGCAACTCCCCATCCTCACGCCTCACGCCACTTTCAAGAACGGGCGCCGCCTCAATGCTGAGGCAATACCCTCGGGACTCTCCATCTACGACCTCGACCACATCCCTAATCCCGAAGGGCGCTGGGCGGAAATCATGCCCCGTAAGGAGCAACTGGGCATCGTCATGGCGCACATTACGCCCAGTTACGAAGGTTTGCGCCTTATCTTCATCATCCCCCGAGGCATGGACCTGGCGCGAGCCCAGGCATGGATGGCGGAGCAGTTGGGCGACACGACTTACGATGCTTGCGTAAAGGATTATGCCAGGAGCTCGTTTGTAGTGCCCAGGGAGTATGTGCTTTGGATGGATAGCGAGGGGCTGTTTTCTGAGTACTCTGAGAATTTTGAGGGCTCTGAGGTCTCTGAGTCCTCCGATAACTCTGAGAACTCTGAATACTCTGAAGTCTCTGAGAACTCTGATAACTCTGATAACTCTGAGCTCTCCGAGCACTCCTCCACCTTTCCCCCGCTCGAATACCCCAACCTCGTTAGTGTACTTGAGGAACAAATGGGCGGGAGGCCTGCACACGGTTCTCGCAACAACTTTATCTTTTCTATGGCGTGCCACCTGCGCTACGTGTGTAATGATGACCCTCATTGGATAGCCAGTGTATTGCCCACGTATGGGGAGAATAGGGAGAAGTGGATGACTACAATTAAAAGTGCATGTAATCGCTCGCAAACGCCTTATATGCCGAGGATTATGCAACGCGTGTTAGACCTTTGCAAGAAGCAACAAGAGGAGGCGCAAGAGGCGGAAGAAGTGAACAATCAACCGCCCGAAATGCCCCGCACATTGCCGCCCCTTATCCGTCTGCTCATTAGCAAAACACCTGCGCTTTACAAACCCGCCGTAGCGCACGCCGTATTCCCCGCGCTGGGGCGCACCTGTGGCAAACGCGCTTTAGGTATATCGACAATGTGGAGCACGAGGCAACGCTTATGAACGTGCTGATGGCGGGAACGGGAGCGGGGAAGAATTGCATTACCGAACCCATCAATCGCATTATGGCGGACATCCGCCGACGCGACCTTGACAACTTGCGCCGTGAGCGCGAATGGAAGCGCGAGATGCAAACCAAAGGGGCGAATAAGGACAAGCGAAGCCGACCCGAAGGGCTTGTCATCCAGGAGATTGACCCCGACATGACGAATGCCGCCTTCGTGCAACGCCTTGCCGACGCCGAGGAGCGCTTTCTTTACACCCGCATGAACGAGATTGACCAATTTGACGCCCTCAAAACGTCCGCCCGAAGCAAGGCGCAATTCCAAATCATGTGCTTGGCGTTTGACCCTGGCAATTCCTACGGACAAACGCGCATAGGCACGGGAAGTGTGAGCGAGCGTGTGTGCATCCGCTTCAATTGGAACGCATCGACCACCGTGCAAAAGGGGCAACGCTACTTCTCCGGGGTGCTTACCGACGGTCCCATCTCGCGCATCAACTTCTGCACCATCCCCGAGCGTGAAATCGGAGCGGAAATGCCCGTTTATGGCACCTATGATGAGGGGTTTGATGAGGAACTACGCCCCTACATTGAGCGCTTGAACAATGCCCGAGGACTCATAGATTGTCCGCAAGCACGCACCTTGGCAAAAAAACTTATGGAGGAGTGTGCCGACTTCTCACGACTCTCGCAAAGCCGTGTGTACGAAAACCTTTCGTATCGTGCCAACGTGATTGCTTACCTCAAAGCGATGGTGCTCTACGTGGCGCAGGGCGAGAAGTGGGACAAGACGATTGAGCACTTTGTACGTTGGTCCTTGAAGTACGACCTGTGGTGTAAAATGCACTTCTTCGGCGAAAGCATTCTCAATCAAGAAACGGCAGAACAAGGGCGTGAGCGCCGAGGTCCTCAGAACTTGCTCGACCTTCTGCCCGATGAGTTCACCCGCCAAGAAGCCCACCAACTCCGCCAGCGCCTCGGCATCCGTACAGGGTCGCTATGTAGCATGCTCGGCACATGGAAACATCGAGGGTATATCGAAAATTGTAACGACCCGCTTACAACGCCACCCGAAAAGAGAATCTATCGCAAGACGGACATTTATGTCGGAAAAGAAAAAGCAGGCACCTAACCCCTTTACAGTTTTACGGTTTTACAGAATTAAAATTGAATACAATTGTATTGAGGAATCTGAAGACTCTGATAACTCCGAGTCCTCTGAAAAATCTAACAACCATGACAAAAACTAAACAACCTCGCGGTCTCCGCAACAACAATCCGCTCAATATTCGCCACTCTGCCTCTCGTTGGCAGGGTGCGCGGGTGGAGCAGACGGACAAGGCGTTCGTGCAATTTACATCAATGAAAATGGGCTATCGCGCCGCTTGGCGCATCCTTGAAACGTATTACAAACATTTTGAGGCACAACATAAGCCCTTTACTCCACGCAACATCATTTACCGATGGGCTCCACCGAATGAGAATGACTCGGAGGCGTATCTCCGAAGGGTCTGCCAACTTACTAATCTTGCGGGGAATGAGACGCTCGTGCGCCCTTCAATGGTTAATGCTCAGAGTTCTCAGAGTCCTCAGAGTTCTCAGAACACTCAGAATTCTCAGAACACTCAGAATTCTCAGAATCCTTAACCACTCCTCAACGATGCCTACACCGCTCCCGACCCTCAAGCGAAAACTAAACTCATTGACCTCCTTGCCGCCATGGCCTGCGTGGAGAATGGTATCACGATGAAGGAGGTGGATAGGGGGGCGATTGAGGAAGGATTACTATTAGTGAGTTGTTAGGAGGGAGGAGTGAGTAGTCCTTGCAGGGGGAGTAATTTAGTGAGTAGTCCTTGCGGGGTGACATCTCACAAGTTGATTACTGCCTCCTATCTACGACTTACGAAGTTTGTCTCACCTGTTATCGAGACGCCATAATATGACGTCTCTACGTACACTTTATGTCCCGCAAGGACTCCTCACTCCTCACTCCTCACTCCTAACTACTCACTAACCATCATGCCTCTCCTAAACTTCGGCACTCTCGCCCAGCGTTATTATCCTGATAAGACATATCGCACCGCCACGCGCCTTTTCCGCCGTGAATTGGAAGTCACCAAGGGACTCCTCCGTGACCTCAAGAAGGCGGGATATACTCCCACCAGCCGCTTACTTACACGTACACAAGTGAGGATTATTGAGAAGTTTATTGGGGAGGCGGGAGTTTAGAGTACAGATAAACAGAGTACAGAGTACAACCGCCATCCAGACTTTCACATCCGCACGGAAGTTGTACTCTGTACTCTGTCAGTTGTACTCTATATCATTCCACCCTCATTTCGCCATCTGCCTTAAAGCCGCGGAGGAAGTCGGTGATGGCCATGCGCTTCTTGCCTGCCAATTGGATTTGGCGTAGGTGGAGGTAGCCGTCGGTGAGGGCGACTTTAAGGTAGTTTTTTCCGTCGGTGTGGAGGGTGCCGAGGGGATGTTGGTGGGTGGTGAATTCCTTTTCGGTTTCATACACCTTGAGCACCTGCGTTTTGCCCGCCGTGGTGAGTTCTGTCCATGCGGCGGGGTAGGGTGAGAGTCCGCGTACGAAGTCGTAGCAGCGCTTTACGCCCGCCTGCCAATCGATGCGACAGGTTTCCTTAAAGATTTTGGGGGCAGGGCGGAGTTCGTCGCAGGGTGCCATTTCCTCTTGCGGAATGGGGCGAACGGTGCCCGCAAGGATGTTGTCCACGGTTTCCGTTACGAGCGCTCCACCGAGGTGCATGAGTTTGTCGTACACGATTTCCACATTGTCCGTGTCGGCTATGGGCACGCGCACCTGTTGGATGACGTTACCCGTGTCAATCTCGTGTTGGAGGAAGAAGGTGGTGATGCCCGTTTCCGTGTCGCCATTGATGACCGCCCAGTTGATGGGTGCCGCTCCGCGATATTGGGGCAGGAGCGAGGCGTGGAGGTTGAAGGTGCCGAGAGGAGGCATGTTCCACACCACTTCGGGAAGCATGCGGAACGCCACGACGATTTGGAGGTCGGCACGGAGTTCGCGGAGCTCGTTCACGAA
>JAEIGA010008534.1_pt1 | contig 15542 bp, 11 predicted proteins | sample 9270691 | NCBI WGS metagenome assembly JAEIGA01 (sample SAMN17057246, study PRJNA624740) | gut metagenome | biome: biome; isolation source: fecal sample | host: Bos grunniens | place: China: Xizang | collected 2019
ATCTTGCCACTTCTAACAAGAAATTGTATCTCGCTTAGTGATGTGTGGTAGAACGCAAAGACTGAGGAATAATGGATATCTCCGGGGATAAACTATCAAAAAAATGAGTAGGGAGTAATTAGTAATTAGTAACAATTTTCTACTTTTTTATTACTCACTACTCACTACTCACTACTCACTACTCATTACTCATTACTCACGTTGCCCCACAACAAAAAACAGGACCACCTGTTTGGTAGTCCTGTTTTTTTTGAGTTGTTGTAGCTGCTACAAATAGCCGTGGTACTCGAGCCACTCACGCACCTTGAGCCAGTTGATAACTGGGCGGCGAACACCATCGATGAACATGATAGGGCATCCTAAGGCTGCATCGTCAATATAGACATCTGCAAAGACCTTTGGTGACTCTGTCCACTGCCTCTGCTCAGGGTTTTGGTTAACGGCCCAAAGCTCGATATTGCGGTCCTTGAACCACTTAACGGCCTTGTCGAGTTTCTCGCCCGAACGCATGGTGAAGAGTATCAATCGATGTCCCTTGCTGTTAAGGGCTCGCAGCGTATCCACTGCGCCCTCAACATCCATGCCCACAGAGGGGTACTCATGCTCAACGCATGTGCCATCGAAGTCGATAGCTATAACGAAGCTGTTATTCAAAATTAATATTTTTTATCCTTCTTGAACAATTTCTTAAACCTCTTAAGGTTACGCTGCCATGGCGATAGCTTCTCGTCGCTAATATAGTTGTAGCTATAGCTATGCTTGGTTGATGTTGCACCATTGAGGACAACGCACATGTTGTGAATCTTCTTAGTCTTGTTATACTCCTCAACATCGTATAGCTGGTCAAACTTGAGGTTGCCATGACGCACAACATATATAGTAAGGTCAACAAGACGATCTACAATCACAGCATCAGCCACGGCCATAGCAGGAACGCTGTCGATGATGATGTAGTCGTAGCGGTTGCGAAGCTCTGTCATGAGATTCTCCATCTGTGTAGACATGAGGATCTCAGCAGGGTTTGGTGGCTGAGGACCAGAGTATACCACGTCGAGGGTTGGAGCGATCTCAGATGGTGAGATGATATCCTCCACTGAGGCTATTTTACCTGCAAGGTATGATGTTATACCACGGCGGTCGTTGCGGTGTCCCAAAGACTTTGTGAGGGTGCGACGACGCAAGTCCATATCCATCAATAGCACACGCTTGCCTGTTGCTGCAAGTGTTGCTGCAAGGTTCGACGACACGAAGGTCTTACCGCTATGAGGTATCGACGAGGTAACCATGATAACCTTAATAGGTGAGTTCACAGCCATGAAGCTGAGGTTTGTGCGAAGCATTCTGAATGACTCAGAGAGAATGTCGCAGCTATCCTCCTTGACCTGTGCCACGGCGTGGGTAGGATTATCAATCTGTGGAATGTCACCAAGGAATGGCGCTGTGAGAACAGACTCGATATCACGACGTGAACGTACCTTGTTGTTGAGAACCTCACGCAGGTAGAGTATCGCAAAAGGTATTGCAAAACCCATGATAAGCGACAATAGATATATCATCGAGCGCTTAGGGCTGATAGGCTTATCAGTACCGTAGGCGTGGTCAATAACACGGGCATTGCTCTCGGCAGTAGCACCAATCAAGGCATTCTCCTCGAGCTTGGTAAGAAGGTAGATATATAGCTCCTCCTTAACCTTCTGCTGACGGGTCTTCGAAAGGAGTGTCTTCTCCTTCTCAGGAGTCTCGTTAAGGCGGGCATTAGCCTTGCGGTGCTCACGGTCGATGTGTGAGGCCTGAAGATATAGACCGCTGATGTGTGACTCCAATGAGCTGATGATGGTGTTACGTACAGAGTTAATCTGCGCCTTGAGATCCAAAATCATAGGGTTGCTCTCAGACGACTCGTTAAGCAAGCGCTTGTACTCGAGAAGGCTGGTGTTGTAGTCGTTGATCTGTGATGCCAAAGCATTTGAGGCACCACTCATAGCAACTGTTGATGCTGGGATAAGGTCGAGCTCGGTGTTGTTGCTACGGATATAGTCGAGGATATACTTTGCCATCTCGATATTACCCTCGATAGATAGCTCTTGCTTCTTGAGCTCCTGAATCTCCTGTGCGCCAAGCATTGACTGGCTCTGGAGGTTGTATAGCTGGTTATCCTTCTTAAAAGTAGCAATATCGCTATCGGCAAGGTTAAGCTCCTCGCTAAGAAGTGATAAACGCTCGTCAATAAACTTCTTAGTAATGTCAGAGATTATGCGCTTATCCTCAATAGCATCAGCATTGTAGGCATCGATAATGCCGTTGATAACATCCTCGGCACGCTTAGGAACGATATCCGACATAGATATTGTAATTACAGATGCCATCTTGTCGGCGATAGTGCAGCTTAGACGCTTGCGATAAGCCTCCACGGTGTTGTTGAGACTACTGCGAGAGACGATAATCTCATGCTCGCCATTGCGCTCTACATAAGGTGTAGGTATCATCACAAGCTTGCCAAGAGGTGTAGCAATAGTATCTCCAGGGAGCACTGTTGCAGTGAATGTGATCTCCTCGGTCTCAGGAATGATAAAGTTTCCTAGCTCCACATGGTTGCCCTTAATCTTATAGGTAAACGAGCCTACCAATAGTGGGTTGTTCTCGACAAACTTTACGAGCATAGGAGCACAACCATACATATCCTTTGTCTGGATGCGACCCTTTGCAGAGTAGTGTGTGCGTAGGTCATACTTATTTACAACCTGCTCCATGAGGCGACGAGACTGTAGGATATATACCTCATTATCTACTGAGCGTCGTCCCAAGCCCATGATGTCGCTGAAGGCGGTCATCTCGGCGCTACCACCCTTACGTGAGTCCTTAACAAGTACCGAAGCCATGCGCTGGTATACGGGGTCGGTGTAGCGTAGGTATAACCAGCCACATAGTACGCACAGTACGGCTGATAGTACAAACCAGTACCAATTTGACAATATTAAGTGTAATATGTCAAAGAGAGTAAAACGTGGCCCTCTATTCTCTGAGTTGTTTTCGATGTTCTCAATCATAGTTTATGTCGTTTTTATCTATTGGCTACTGTAATAATCGTCATTAGAAGTGTGGCGAATGAGATACCTGTTGAAGCAAGTGAAATCCAGAACGAGCGGTTCTGGTTGATCTCAGCCGATGCAGCACGATACTTGTTGGGGCTTACCAATACGATGTCGTTCTGCTCGAGGTAGAAGCATGGTGATGTGAAGATCTCGCTTGAGCGAATATCGAGCTTGGTGATGATATTCTTGCCATCAACCTCACGGATTACTGCGACATTCTCACGATTACCATAGATTGTCATGTCGCCAGCCATTGCCAAGGCATCGAGAATGGTTACCTTGTCGGTCTTGATGTCGTAGCGACCGGGACGTGTCACCTCGCCCATGACAGATATTTGTAGATTTGCAAAGCGTACGTTTACCTGTGGGTCAGCAATATAGTTGCTCTCAATAATCTTCTTCTCAATCTCGGTCTGAAGCTCGTTGCGTGTTAAGCCGTCAGCCTTAATATTGCCGATGATAGGAAGAGAGATGTAACCATCATTGTCAACAGTGAAGACCTGAAGGTTACTTGTTGTGGTTGTTGTGGAGTATCCCTTGCCCATCATTGCGTTGTATGTTGACGATGAGTTGAAAGGTATTGCCAGCTCAGGGTCTTTGCTGTTAACAACAATTGTCAGCTGGTCAAGAGGCTTAATCCTGATCTGAAAGTTCTCGGGAATCTCTATCTCTGCGCCATTCTCCACATCCTGGAGATAGAGCACACGCTCCTGAGCGTTGCAACCTACAAACAGTAGGGCAACGAATAAAATAAGAAAGTTTAAGTGTTTCATATAATTTAATATTTTTATATTCAGCAAGTTACGCATAAAGAGCCATTGGGTTGGTCTCCTAAACGTTATAATACCCTCGCAAAGATATAAAAAAATACGCAATTATACTACTCCATAAGTGATTATTATTAAATAATACTGCTTTTAGTTATTGTCTAACCACTCCATAAAGTCCGAAGTGCGGCTACGGCTCACGATAACCTCGCTTTCGGTATGGGGGCGTAGCTGGAGTTTTAGGCGTGTGCCCAGGTGCTTAGATATGTTTTCTATTGCATTTATCGATACTATGTAGCTGCGTGATATGCGGAAGAAGTGCCGGGGGTTGAGCATCTCCTGCATCATGTCCAGCGAGTAGTCGAGTAGTCGGCGAGTGCCGCTTTTGCTCACGGCATAGGTGCTCTTATCCTCTGAGTAGCAGTATGCTATCTCCTCTGTGGGTATTATCACAATCTTCTCGCCTGCCTTTACCGTGAAGCGCTTTTTATACTCCTTGTTCTTGACGATGCCGACGCTCGATACCATCTCCATGAATCGCTCAATGTCGGGCGATGTTCGCATCTCGAGACGCTCCAAGCAGCGATTCCAGCCACGCTTCAGCTCCTCCTCGCCAATAGGCTTTAGAAGGTAGTCGACACTATTTACCTTAAAGGCGTTGAGGGCATAGTTGTCGTAGGCCGTAGTTATGATGACGTGTGCCGAGATGTTGACCTTGTCGAAAATCTCGAAGCAGATGCCGTCAGAAAGTTCAACGTCCATGAAAATAACATCGGCACCATCGGGGTTCTCTTCGAGCCATTTTATGGTCGATTTTACCGATGTTAGCGTCATCACTATCTGGCTGTTGGGGCAGCACCTCTCGATGAGCTTTTTGAGTGTTATCTGAGCAGGAATCTCGTCCTCGACGATGAGTATGTTTATCATATTAGCGGAAGTTTTACAATAAATTCATTATCAGTCTTTTCGATACTAATTTTTCGACCTGTTATGTCGCTGTATTGTTGGCCTATATTTGCTAACCCAAGGCGTGTTGAGGGCTGTCCATGAGTGCGTAGCTGAAGAGTGTTTTTGACCACTATATACCCCTTTTCAATGTATATATAAATATGTAGCGGTTGCTCACTTGATACGATGTTGTGCTTAGTGGCATTTTCGACCAATAGTTGGAGCGCACACGGAACAACCATCTTCTCCCTGTCTGTGTCATTTATGACTATCTCAACTTGCATGCCCTCTGTGAATCGCTCCTTTAGTAGGTCGATGTACATATTCGTAAATTCAAGCTCTTCGCTAAGCTTCACGAGGGGCTTTTGTTCGTTGTTGAGCATGTATCTGTATGTCGAGGCGAGCTTACGGATAAAGGCACTCGCTCGCTCACTCTCTTGCTCCTGCACGAGGTAGTCCAATATGCCCAGCGAGTTGAACAGGAAGTGGGGGTTGAGCTGCTGCTTAAGGCGCTCATACTGATACTCCGATCTGTGCTTCTGTTCACGCTCCTCACGTAGTTCCTGCTGCGATATTGTCGATAGTCGTACAAGGGTACATATTGTGATGGTTAGCAGTTCGATTACCAGAGCAGCTGATAGTGCTCTTATAAATTGTAATATGTTGAAATGCTGGTGGTTGAATGTCGGAATGTCGAAAAATACGATGATTGTGATAAGCAGCGACAGTGTAATTATTGACAATCCTAAATTGCGTAATATGGGCTGGCGACTATCGTTGCGCAATATGCTGCTTGGAATCTGCATTGCCACGAAGATGTTTCCCATCAAAAGCGTGAGCAACGCCCATGTGTTGTCGAGAATATTTGTAATTTCGTTAATTAGTGTGGTGTTATCTCCAAATTTTGGGTTGAAAAGTATATAGTAAAGTATTCTCAAAACGAGGATAGATGTCGCCGCTCCGATGATGTTGCGTGCCGATGTGCTCCATGCTCCTTGATGCGATATTAGACGCTTCGAGCGGCGTGTGGTAAAGTCTATTATCAGGCCTAAGCCAAGGGTGATGATAAAGGTCGATATTCCTGGGGCTAATGTGCTGTTGTGTAGGATGTTGCTTATTGGCTGCCATAGCCACGAGCCGATGACATATCCGAGCAGTGTGGCCACCAGTGTCAGGATTGCAATTACCTCTACACGGACGCTGTTGCGCATCGACAAAATGATGACCATGGTTATGGTTAGCACCGTGAGCAGAATGTCGTCATGATAGTTTAGTATGCGACTCAGTATTGCTACCCCGAGGTGGAGTAGTGCAAAGATGAGAATGATTGCTATGTTTTTCGAGTGTTTGAGTCTCATGCTTGGGTTAGTTATTCCACAAAGATATGAATAAAATTGTTATTTGCGAAATAGTGACAACATTTTTTTGCAGTGAGTTCATTAAAGCATAAAACGCCATTCGGGTCAAATATTATGCAACTCGTCACAATTTTATACCCTCTGGGTATTTTAAATTTGGTCATGTCGATTTTTTTTGCAAAATTTGTATTGTTATGATTGTATAGTTATTAAAAATATTTAATAATACTGTTGGTTAAGTAACTTAAAAACATAAATAAATCGTCATGCAAAAACCTACACTCTCTTTCGGACAGATGTGGAATCTTAGCTTTGGATTCTTTGGTGTGCAGATTGCCTATGCGCTGCAGAGTGCCAACATCAGCCGTATTTTTGCGACGTTGGGTGCTGATCCCCACACGTTGAGCTTCTTCTGGGTGCTACCCCCATTGATGGGTATGATTGTTCAGCCTATTGTCGGCTCTATGAGCGATAAGACATGGTGTAAGTGGGGTCGTCGTAAGCCCTATCTCTATGTTGGTGCTATCGTAGCCGTTATCGTTATGGCTCTGTTGCCAAACTCTGGTAGCTTCGACATGACCGTTAAGGCGGCGTTGGCCTTCGGTGCTATCATGCTCATGTTGCTCGACACCTCAATCAACATGGCCATGCAGCCATTTAAGATGATGGTTGGCGACATGGTTAACGAGGAGCAGAAGACCAAGGCATACTCTATCCAGAGCTTGTTGTGCAACGCTGCCTCGTTGGTTGGCTACCTCTTCCCATACATCATCACGTGGGTGGGTGTTCAGAGTGTTGCTCCCGAGGGTCAGATTCCAGACTCTGTGACATGGTCGTTCTATATCGGTGCGGCTATTCTCATTCTCTGCGTGCTCTACACTGGCGCTAAGGTCAAGGAGTGGAACCCCGAGGAGTATGCTAAGTATAATGGCATCAAGGAGGAGGATAAGCAGGAGAGCACAAATCTTCTCCACCTCTTGTTGCACGCTCCTAAGGCCTTCTGGCAGATTGGCCTTGTTCAGTTCTTCTCATGGTTTGCCTTCCTCTACATGTGGACATATACCACAGGAGGTATCGCCGAGACTGTGTGGGGTACTGTAAATACAGCCTCTAAGGAGTATCAGATGGCGGGTGACTGGACAGGCGTGTTGTTCGCTGTTCAGGCTATCGGCTCTATTTTGTGGGCTATAGTTATCCCTCAGTTCCGCAGCTCTAAGGTTGCCTACTCGGTGAGCTTGTTGCTCGGTGCCATAGGATTTATCTCTACATACTATATCCACGACCAGTACCTGCTCTTCGTGTCGTTCTTGCTTATCGGCTGCGCTTGGGCTGCAATGTTGGCACTTCCTTTTGCGCTTCTGACAAACTCGCTCTCTGGTAAGTCGCTCGGCTCGTACATGGGCTTGTTCAACTGCACTATCTGCCTGCCTCAGATTATTGCATCGTTGGTTGGTGGTACAATCTTCGGCTTGTTTGGTGGCGAGATGGTAGATGTTACTACTGCATCTGGCGAGCTTGCTCAGGTGCAGAGCGGTCAGGTTATGATGCTTGTTGTTGCGGGTGTTGCCTTGTTGCTTGGTGCAGTTGCAGTGTTCGGCATCTCGACAAAGAAGCAGGATGCTTAATGGTGTGAAACAAAATAAACACAATAAATTTTTAAATAATATTAACTAACACTAAAACACTATGAGAAAATTCTTAACTATGTGTTTGGGTTTGGCTGTTTTAGCAATGGCTATTCCCGCCCAAGTGTTTGCGCAGAGCAAATACGAGGTTAAGGGTGTGGTGGTTGATACTACCGGAACACCGGTTATCGGAGCCTCTGTTGTTGAGCAGGGTACGACTAACGGTGTCACCACCGACATTAATGGTCAGTACGTACTTCGTGTAGGTAGTGCCGAGTCGGTAGTTACAATCAGCTACATTGGTTATAAGACTCAGACTCTTGTTGCGTCATCTGAGCTCCTCAAAAATGTTGTCTTGGAGGAGGATTCTGAGATGATTGACGACGTTGTCGTTATCGGTTACGGTACCGTTAAGAAGGATGACTTGACAGGTTCTGTTGTTGCTGTTAAGGCTGACGAGCTTAACCGTGGTGCTGTCGTATCTACTCAGGATATGATGCAGGGTAAGGTTCCTGGCTTGCAGGTTGTTCCAGGTGATGGTGGTCCTAACTCATCTCCAAAGATGCGTATTCGTGGTATCTCATCACTCAATGCAAACCAGAATCCATTGGTTGTTATCGACGGTGTGCCCATTGCTTCGGATATGGGTGGCGGTATGACTAACCCATTGTCATTGGTTAACCCTAACGATATCGAGTCATTCTCTGTATTGAAGGATGCATCTGCGGCTGCTATCTATGGTTCACGAGCATCTAACGGTGTCATCATCATCACTACCAAGAAAGGTAAGGGTAGTAAGGTTAACGTGTCTTATAACGGTTCGCTCAGCGTTTCTCAGAACTCAGCAACTCTTCCTGTTATGACTGCTGACGAGTTCCGTAATTATGTTACAACTGCATACCCAGAGGACACATCTATGGGTAAGTCTATTGCAGGTATGTTGGGTGATGCAAGCACAGATTGGCAGAGCCTTATCTTCCGTACTGCGCTTACTCACGACCATAACGCCAGCGTTTATGGTAATTATAAGAGCGATAAGGTTGAACTTCCTTACCGTGCATCTTTGGGTTATACAGGCCAGCAGGGTACACTACACACTGCTAAGTATGACCGTGTGACTTTGGATTTCAATGTAGCTCCTAAGTTCCTTGATGACCACCTCACAGTCTCTGTATCTGGTAAGGGTGTTTATAGCCACGAGCGTAATGCATCAAGTGGTGCTGTTGGCGAGGCTGCCTTCTTCAACCCTACAATGCCTGCTTATGAGTATGACAAAAATGGTAATGTTGACTACCTCAAGACCAATGGTTATTTCCAGTATGGTTCATGGACAGGTAGCGGTATGTTTATCCCTAACTCATTGGCTTCGAACAACCCACTTTCAACATTGTACGATCAGGAGAATACTAAGAATGCATATCGTTTCTTGGGTAATGCTCAGATCGACTATAAGGTTCATGGTTTTGAGGCTTTGCGCTTTAACCTTAACCTCGGTACTGACTATGTTAAGTCAAATTCTATGAATATGACTTTGCCTGGTTCACGCTCAGCATGGTCTAATGCTGACAATGTTGGTTGGGGTGGCTATTCTAAGGGCTTTGGTAAGAACTATAACAACCTTTTGGAGTTCTACGGTAACTTTAATGAGACTTATGGTAAGCACTTTATTGATGCAACTGTTGGTTACTCATGGCAGCATGTATATGGCGGCGGTAACTCATACGGTTACTTCAATAAGCGTGACGGTGACGTAGAGAATCCAAAGCACGATACCACATACCGTGCTGAGGAGAGCTTCATTGTGTCATTCTTCGGTCGTGTTAACTACTCATACGATTCACGCTACTTGCTTACTGTTTCTCTCCGTGCCGACGGTTCTTCTAAGTTTGCTAAGGCAAATCGTTGGGGTATCTTCCCATCAATGGCATTCGCATGGAACGCTAAGAATGAGTCATTCTTGGAGGATGTTGATGCAGTGTCAGCTTTGAAGGTTCGTTTGAGCTATGGTGAGACAGGTCAGCAGGAGATTGGCAACTACATGTATCTTGCAGGTTACTTCCAGTCAACAGACCAGTATGATATGGCGTTCATGGGTAAAGATGGTTATTACCACTATTATACCCCACGCGCATACGATCCAAATATTAAGTGGGAGACAACTGTTACTTATAATGCTGGTATTGACTTTGGTTTCTGGGACGGTTTGGTTAACGGTAGCATCGATATCTATCGTCGTGACACAAGAGATTTGTTGAACAATGTTACTACTCCTCTTGGTGCTAACTTCGGTGATACTATCATGACAAACATCGGTACTATGCGTAACCAGGGTGTTGAGTTCTCATTGGACTTCAACCCAGTTCGTACAAAGGATTGGAGCTTGCGCTTCGGTTTCAACGGTACATTCCAGGATACTAAGTTTGTTCAGTTGGACAACAACACAAATAGCTCTGACTACGCAGTATATATGGGTGGTCCTTCACGTGGTACTGGTGGTGCTGGTATGGTTATGCACAAGGAGGGTTGCAAGCCTTACACATTCTACACATTCCGTCAGGTTTATGATGCTGATGGCAAGCCTATCCAGAATGCTATGTGGGATAAGAGTGGTGATGGTATCATTGGTCAGGACGATCGTTACAACACTGGTAAGAGCCCACTTCCAGACTTCTTCTTTGGTCTAAACCTTAAGCTCAACTACAAGAATTGGGACTTCGGCTTCAATGGTCACGGCTCTATTGGTAACTATGCATTCAACGATATCTGGTCAACACACTCAACATCGTATATCAACATCAACTCTGGTACTATTGGTAACTATATTAAGTTTGATGATCAGCATACTACAGGTTGGGTTGAGTCTAACTCTCAGGAGCAGTGGGCATCAGACCTCTTCTTGGAGAACGCTTCATTCTTCCGTTTGGACGATATCAACCTTGGTTACACATTCGAGAATATCAACAAGAGCGGTGTAAACCTTCGTGTTGCTGCTGGTGTTCAGAATGTATTTGTTATCACGAAGTATAGCGGTCTTGACCCTGAGGTATCGAGCGATCTTGGTATCGATGGCACTATTTGGCCACGTCCACGTATCTACTCAGTGCGTCTTAACCTTAATTTCTAATCTTTAAAACGCAATAACAATGAAAACAAAATATATTATTATTGCTGTTGTCGGAGCGCTACTTACACTCTCTTCGTGTGTCAAGGATCTTGAGGCACTTCCAATTAATAAGACAGATGTAACTTCGGAGACAGCTTACGATACTACTGTTGAGTCATACCTCAGAGGCCTTGCTAAGCTCTACAATACAATGAGCTCACACAAGGTTAGCTATGTTACTGTTAAGGACGAGGGTGCAAGCCAGATTACACGTGCATTCTTTGCATGTCAGGAGATTACTACCGACGCATGTAAGATTGCTTGGGGTGATGATGCTTGGTGTAAGGCTATGAACACCAACACTTGGACCGACGAGGAGAACGATGCTGTTTTCGGTGTATTCTTCCGTTCTATTCAGTCTATCTCTTACTGTAACGAGTTCTTGCGTCAGACTACCGACGAGAAGCTAAACGCTCGTGGTGTGCAGAGCGATGTTAAGGCTCGCATTCAGGAGTTCCGTGCTGAGGCACGTGTTATTCGTGCATGGTATTACTGGATGGCTATGGATGTGTTCGGTGATGTTCCTTTCACCACAGAGAAGGATGCCGTAGGTACTGAGGCTCCTGCACAGGCTCCACGTGCACAGATTTATAACTATATCGTTTCAGAGTTGGAGGAGCTTGCTTCAGATAGCTCTGTTCTTCCTGAGGCACAGTCAAACTACCCACGTGTAGATAAGGGTACTGCTCTTGGTCTTTTGTCTCGTCTTTACCTCAATGCTCAGACCTACAAGGGAGAGCCAGAGTGGGATAAGTGTAAGCAGACATGTGAGCGTATCTTCGCTTTGGGTTATAAGCTTGCTCCTACTTATGCTGAGTTGTTCCGTGGCGATAACGGTGAGAACCCAAATGCTTATAACGAGTTCTTGATGGCCGTTCCATTTGATACTAACAGCCAGCAGTCATGGGGTGGTACTACATTCCTCAACTGTGCATCACTTGCTCAGTTGGATATTGATACCTATGGTACTATTGCAGGTAATAAAGCTGCTTGGGGTGGTATTCGTATCTCTGGCGAGTACGTTGAGAAGTATTTCAATGTTCGTGGCGTTAACTTCGAGACAGGTGAGTATACTTGCGACGACGAGCGTGGTAAGATGTTCTACATCAAGGGTCGCTCTGGCGAGGGTAAGATTCCTACCAAGAATGAGCTCTACGACTTCCAGTATGGCTGGAGCTGTATTAAGTTCAACAATATTCCTCACGATATGACTCAGGATACATTCAATAATCCAGTGTCAAGTCACTCGAATATTGATCTTCCTATTATTCGTCTTGGTGAGGTTTACTTGACTTATGCTGAGGCGTGCGTACGTCTTGGTCAGGGTGCTACTGCTCAGCCTAAGATGGACGAGTTGGCAGTTCGTACAGGTGTTCCTGCACTTACATTGCCAACATCGTGGGACAACGCTGCTCGTGATATGTTCGTTGCTGAGCGTGCTCGTGAGCTTCTTTGGGAGTCATGCCGTCGTATTGACCTCATTCGCTACGATCTCTACTCTGGTGACGAGTATTTGTGGCCATATAAGGGTGGTGAGAGTGCTGCAGGACAGTCATTCCCTAAGTATAAGGAGTTGTTTGCAATCCCTGCTTCTCAGATTGAGGCCAACCCTGATTTGTACAATCCTGATGGCTACGATCAGAAGTCTGAGTAAGAAAGTTAGTGCTAACTAAATAAAATTTACAATTATGAAATTGATGAAATATTTTGGACTCTTTGTGGCAGCTGTCGTATCTTTGTCGGCATGTTCTTCAGATTTGGAGCACATCGAGGCGTTGCCACAAGACCAGGCTGTAGCTCCTGTGCTTCACCAGTTGGCAGAGTCTGAGCTCACAATTACTGCTGATAACATGAGCTCTAAGTTTGCTGTTGAGTGGGATGCTGCCAATTTTGGTGAGGGTATTATCTTCTTGACCGATATATACCTCTCATGCAACGATGTTGAGGCTGCACTTATCACAGGCTTGAACACTAAGACCACATCTTACGAAATTAACTATTCGCAGATTCATACTATAGTATCAAAGTCTGTTAAAGATGGTGGCTTGGGTGTAGAGGCTAATACTGCAACAGATGTTAAGATGCGTCTTGGCTCAAAGGTAGGTACTACAGGCCCTGTTTTGTATTCTGATTATGCTACCATTAAGGTTACTTACACAAAGTAAATAATTACGAAGGTTTTGTAAACTTTTTATAACCCATTTTATTTATTAACTATTTAAAAATTTTTAAAACTATGAAACTTGTAAAGTTTTTTGCATTGGCTGTAGCAGCTGGTGCAATGTTCACAGCATGTGAGCCAAACGAGCCTAACCGTCCTCAGGGTCCTGCAGATTTTGAACAGGCAGAGTCTAAGGTTTATGTTGACGTTACTGCTACTGGTTGGGAGAACTGCAACGCATGGGCTTGGACAGAAGGTGGCGAGAACTACACTGGTGGTGAGTCTGCTGCATGGCCAGGTTTGGCTCTTGAGACTATTGAGGAGATCGATGGCGTTAAGTACTACGTTTGGACAGCTCCTGCTAAGGTTGACGGTATGGAGATCGGTTTCATTGCAAACAATGGTACTGAGCAGACTGTAGACCTTAAGATTACTCCTAACTCAGGTGATGGCGTATTCGTTAAGCTTACTGAAAAGGCTGATGATGGCAAGTGGTTGGCATCTATCAATGGTGCTGAGGCTGAGAAGCCAGAGGAGAAGCCAGTTGTTGAGCCAGTTCTCGTTCTTGGCGAGCACACATGGGGTCTTATCGGCTCATTCAACGATTGGTCAGCTGACTCAGCTATGGAGATCGTTAACGGTTGGGCAGTAGGTACTATCACTGTTGACGCTGGTGCTGAGTTCAAGGTACGTGCTGACGGCGCTTGGACTGATAGCTACGGCTTCGCTGCTACTGAGGAGATGCCTGCATTCCCAGTTGACGGTACTCAGTTCGCTGCAACTTACAACGGTGGTAACCTTAAGGTTGAGGCTGCTGGTACTTACGAGGTATCATTCACTATCGAGGGTGAGAACGAGTACTTCAAGGTTTTGAAGAAGTAATCACACCTTAATAATACCATGTGCGTGTGCGCACGCACGTGGTATCACCTTGGTCGGCGGGCTTTGATCGGCTCTCCGACCCCTAAATATCGCTTAAGCGACTAAAACGACAATAACTAACACACAAGCAATATGAATCTAAAACGACTATCACTACTCGTGCTTGCGGCAATGGCCTTTGTGGGCTGTTGTAAGCAGGATGCCGAGTTTGCGGTTGGTAATCAATCGCCCGTGGTGCCTCTTATCGTTGCAGAGGGCACAACAACACACTTTATGACCGACTACTATCCACAGTGGGAGGGCGCAACAAATGTAACATGTGACGATGCTCGCCTCGAGCTTAAGCCTACGGCAGATGGCTGGGTGCAGTTCGACATTACCACCGAGAGCAAGGTGTTGGTAAGCTCTCTTGACGTATGGCACGGCGACGAGAAGCTATCTATCGTTGTCCTTGGTGGCGAGCGTGACAAGGAGTCGTATATGACATCTACTCATGCAGATTCTTCTTCTGTAGATGTTGTTGCCACAGCCCCCGTTAAGGAGGTTATTGCAGTATGGCAGAACGAGGTGGTCGATGATGTCGTGGTTGAGGGTAACACTATTAATGTTGCTATACCAGGTGTTGCTAAGAGTCACGAGCGCTCTTTCCTTCGCATCTTCGCAGCGTCGGATAGAGGTCGCTTCAACGACATTCTCCTCCCTTTGCAGTATGGCGAGGTGGTGGTAGATGCTAAGGATATCCGTCGCAAGGATTTCCAGGCGCAGATTCTCTACTCGCTGATGATTGACCGCTTTAACAATGGTACAACAGCGAACGACTGGAAGCTAAACTCACCAGAGGTATTGGACAAGGTAGACTATCAAGGTGGCGACATCCTTGGTATCACTAAGAAGATTGAGGAGGGCTTCTTCACAGATTTGGGTATCACCACAATCTGGATTTCGCCTATCACGCAGAACCCTTACGATGCGTGGGGTCAGAACGTAGATCCCGATACCAAGTTCTCAGGCTATCACGGCTACTGGCCTATATACAGCACCGTAGTAGATAAGCGCTTCGGCTCTGACGAGGAGCTTCGCGAGATGCTCTCTACAGCGCACGACAACAACCACAACGTGATTTTGGATTATGTGGCTAACCACCTACATATCAATTCTCCAGTGCTTCAGGAGCACCCTGATTGGACCACTCCGCTCATATTGCCTGATGGCCGTGAGAATATCGCTTTGTGGGACGAGCAGCGCCTCACAACATGGTTCGACAAGCATATCCCAACGCTCGACCTTGAGCGTGAGGAGGTGTGCGAGCCTATGACCGACTCGGCACTTCACTGGGTGCGTAACTTCGACTTCGACGGTTTCCGTCACGATGCTTGCAAGCATATTCCATTGAACTACTGGCGTATGCTCACACATAAGCTAAAGTCGGAGATGCCTAACCGTGAGATGTGGCAGATTGGCGAGACCTATGGCTCTGTGGAGCTTATCAACTCGTACGTTAAGACAGGTATGATCGACTCACAGTTCGACTTCAACCTCTATCACA
>JAEIGA010008535.1_pt1 | contig 15542 bp, 12 predicted proteins | sample 9270691 | NCBI WGS metagenome assembly JAEIGA01 (sample SAMN17057246, study PRJNA624740) | gut metagenome | biome: biome; isolation source: fecal sample | host: Bos grunniens | place: China: Xizang | collected 2019
ATACGAACTTAACCCTCATGGAGATGAAAAGGACCGTGGACGCATAATACTGGATGCCCTTGTAGATGAACTTGGCAATGACAATGCAGATATGATAGTTATCCTTGCCGGATACCAGAAAGAGATGGAGGAGCTGATGGAATACAACCCCGGCTTGAAATCCCGTTTCCCTAATGTCTTCCATTTCAATGACTACTCGGTAGAAGAATTGATGAAGATAGCCCTTTCCAGCAAGGTTGCTGAAGGATTTGTATTTACCCCTGCAGCCAAACAAAGGCTGGAGGCATATATAAGGAGAGAGGTGCTCAAGAAACAGAAAGGATTTGGTAATGGCAGATTTGTGAACAGATTACTGTCGGGAATAGTGCTTCCAAGAATGGCAACCAGACTTGCTGCGGTGGAAAATCCAACCAGAAAACAGTTGCAGACAATTGTGGCAGAGGATATCCCAATCTCGGCAGAAGAGGTGCGCTCCATAAATGAAACCGGTTTTAATGAGAAGCTTATAGGTGAGTCGCTTGCCAAATTGGATGCTTTGGTAGGGCTGCAGAAGGTAAAACAGGCAATCCACAACTTTGTTGATGTGGCCCGTTACAGGAACTCAATAGGGGAGAAGTTTGTTGGAAGTGACATTCTCAAATGGAGCTTTACCGGCAATTCCGGCACCGGAAAGAGTACCGTAGCAATGATTTTTGCAGATATCCTCAAAGGGATGAACCTCCTTGCAAAAGGCAATTTTGTGGAGGTGAAAGGGGAGCAGATATTCAACGTATCCGAGCATACCTGCGACGAGGTGCTCAAATCTGCTGTAGACCGCAGCCGTTACGGAATGCTCTTTATAGACGGCGATGCTCCTGAACTGAAAGACAGGAGTGCCTACGCCCTTACAAATGACCAGCTGAAGATAAAACTGATGGAGCTTACCGCAGAGCACGGTGGCGCCGGAGCCATTGTAGTGGCCGAGTGCTGTGCCAAAAGACAGGCCCTTGTCTCTTCAATGAGCCAGAACGGAGTATATGAATTTGACCACACATTTGTATTTGATGATTATACTCCAAGCGAGTTATATCAAATTCTTGCCCAATGCCTTGCTGCCCATAAAGTCCGGTTTACTCCAGAGGCGGAATCGCACATTGGCAAGTATATCAAGGATATGTTTGAAGAAAAAGGCCCTTCAATTGCCAATGCCCGCACAATGAAGCTCCTTTCACGCACCATATACGAAATAATTATGCTGCGTGAAAGCCGCAATCCAGGCACCCCACACCGTACCGTGTGCTTGTGTGATGTGGAGAAATTTGTTTGGAAAAAGGTTTCCAACAAACTGGGATACAGGAAATAGAAAATGTAATTAAATGGATATGACTGATTATAGTAAGATTATAGCAGAATCAGATGGTGATCTACCGTTTGGAGACTGCGTGAGTGCAGAGATAAACTACCGCAAAGAACTTGTTATAGAGTATTCAACTACAGATTACAGGACAGAAATTGAAAGCAAGAAACTTGCCGTAGTAGACCGTGAGGATACCGCAAAGATGGCTGCCTGCCTGAATGTGCCTATAGAACAACTGCCCCGGCGTATTTGGGAAGAATGCGGAGACACCAGCGGAGTGTGCTCCACCTCTGAGATAAAGGGAATCTTTAAGGATGTGCTGGATTACATACTGGATTGCGGAGTGAGGTATGTGTTGAAGTAAGAGTTGGTAAAAATGGAGTGTATGCCTGAAGCAAGAGCGGGAAAACCAGGGCTGATGATAGTAACAGCTTAAACATTTGAGAAAAATGAAGCAAATGGGAAAAGTGTGATTCATACAAAGTTAGTGTAGTATATATAATTTCATACTAAGTTTAAAATTTCGTAAAAGTGGAGCATCCATATATTTTGAATTTTTCTTGCGAAAAAATAGAAGAAAACAGCCTGTTTTGAAATGTCTTTTTTCGCAAGAATCCCTTTTTATTAATGGGCGTCTTTCGGTTGCGTTCTTTATTTTGGATATAAAGTTCTGTTTATTAGTGTGATACTTGGTTATGCGTAAGGAAATGTGTTGTTTTTTAGGTTAAAAAGGGAGAAGATTTGCGAAAAAAGCATTATGAGTTTGTAATGCTTTGAAAATAAAATTGTAACTTGGCGGACAATAATCAGGGCATTATATTAACTGCATGATTTTTAAGTTGATTAAATCCCTGGCTGCTACGGCGGAATTGAGACAATATATCAAGCTCTTCTTTCTTTATTGCTTTGGGATTAAATCCCTGGCTGCTACGGCGGAATTGAGACCCATAAAGGCAAAACATACTGTTGCTATGATGATTAAAGCCCTGGCTGCTACGGCGGAATTGAGACTTCATATACTCCTCTTTTGATATTTCATTGAAGATTAAAGCCCTGGCTGCTACGGCGGAATTGAGACTGATGTCTTTACGTTAGCCATGTTGTTCAACTTGGATTAAAGCCCTGGCTGCTACGGCGGAATTGAGACCCACATAAAGGTATATAAAATAATATTTTGTCTGATTAAAGCCCTGGCTGCTACGGCGGAATTAGGTGTTGATTGCATGTTATCTCTGAAAGGCGATAATGTGCATTTTTTATATAACAGGTTATGGTGTAAGTATATTTGAAAGAATTTTTAAACAATACTTACATGAAAACTACAATGTTTGATGAACTATGCAGTGAAAGGATATTGCTCCAGGCATGGAAAACAGTAAAGGCAAAAGGCTCCGCAGGAGGAGTTGACGGCATGTCTATAGAGGAAATGGATGGAGATATAGGATCTTATATAAAATCTATTCAGCAGCAGCTCAAATCAGGAGAATGGAACCCTCAACCATACTTGACGATAAAAATCCCCAAGAAAAATTCAGAGTACAGGAAATTAGGTTTGCTATCCGTAAAGGATAAAATAGTTCAGCAGGCTATAAAAACGCTCATAGAATCGCGCTTTGAAAAAGTTTTTCTGTCAAATAGTTACGCATATAGACCTGATAAAGGTCACACTAAGGCTGTAAAGTTTACTCTCAATATCTTTAGAAACAAAAAGTACCCCTATGCCGTGAGGTTGGATATAGATAATTACTTTGATAATATAGACCACAAGATATTGTTCTCAAGAGTAAAAAGTATTATTCCCGATAGTGAAATACTCAGGCTACTGGAACTTTCCACCAAAATGGGAATGGTCTCAAAGAAGTTGAAGTGGGAAGAAATAGAGAAAGGAGTACCCCAAGGAGCAGTCCTTTCTCCAATATTGGCAAATTTTTACCTTAATTCATTTGATCAGTTTGTCTTGAGCCGAGATGTTAAATATGTGAGGTATGCAGATGATTTTATTATAACATGCAAGACCAAGGAAGATGCTGGGAAAATGTTAGAAGAGGCAAGTGCATTTTTAAAAGACCGTTTGAAACTCCAATTGAATACACCAGCAATAGTACCAGTAAGTGAAGGGGTTGATTTCTTAGGCTTGAATATTAATGATAAAAGAATCTCTTTATCTGCAGCAAAGCTTTCTGATCTAAAGGAGCGTATTAAGTTGCTTGAATGGGAAGGAGACTCCTTTTTGCAATCTTCTGTAGAAAAAATAGAAGGCATTCATAGGTATTATGTGCCACTCTTACCAGAAGATATACTAAAGGAACTTGATATGCTGCTCATAACGAGATTGGAAGAGTTGGTACATGCTAATGTAGATAAAATAAAAGGACAGACTGCATTGAATAAAACATTATTGGCTATAAAGTTCTGTTCTCAAACGAATATTCTCCAAGCTAAGCGTATAAGGAATCAGCTGGTTAATTTATATAGCGATTTGAAACAGAGTAAAACAGCTCTGGAAAATAATGACAAGAACAAATTGCTGATAAAAAGGAGGAAGATAGAATACAGACAAAAAGAAGTTGAGGCTTCTGAGCTAGTTGTGAGTAACCCCGGTGTGTTTATAGGTGTTACAAGTAAGGGAATAACCCTAAAGGATTACGGTAAGCAACATAAAATGCCGCCTATGGCAAATCTTAAGCATATTACCGTTTTATGTAGTGGCGTATCTATATCAAGCAATGCTCTTGCCTATTGTACCCAAAACGGAATAAGCATTGATTATTTTTCCCAGACTGGTCAGCATGTTGGATCATTCCTTTCTCAAGGGCTGCTATCTTCAACTCTTTGGGGAAAGCAGGCAATGATGCCTTTGAAAAAACGTTCAGAATTGGCATCTAAGATTATATATGGCAAATTGAAGAACCAATTAAACCTGATCAAATACTATCACAAGTATCATAAACAAACTTCTGATACTTTAAAAGAGGTGTATGAGGATGTGGTAAGCAGAATGTTGTTATTAATTAAACTGGTAAAGGAATATAAAGGAGTGTCAGATGGTTACAAATCAGATATAATGGGAATGGAGGCTTCTGGAGCGACCCTGTACTGGAGCTACATAAAGGAATTGCTTACAGATGACGATATAGGATTTTTGTTCAGAGAGAGAAAAGGGGCAACAGACCTTGTGAATAGCATGCTGAATTATGGTTACTCAATATTGTATGCCAGAATCTGGAGAGAACTGTTAAAGCGTAAACTAAATCCTACCGACAGCGTCTTGCACGAGCCTAATAATGGTAAGCCCACATTTGTTTATGATGTTATAGAGTTGTTCAGATGCCAGGCTGTTGACAGAGTTGTCATATCTCTTGTACAAAAAGGAGAGCAGTTGGATATAAAGAAGGGATTACTGACAGAAGAAACGATAAAGCTATTGGTAGCCAATATTATAGAGCGTCTTAATAAGTACGAAACATTCAGAGGCGAGAATATAAAATTATTGGAGATAATAAACAGACAGGTGAGGGATATATCCTTGTTTATAGCTGAAGATGAAAAGTTTAAACCCTATATTGCTAAATGGTAAGGTTATGGAAAAGAAAAAAGAATTTTATGTGGTAGCATACGATATAAAAAACAACAGGCGTAGGGCAAGGGTAGCAAAACTTTTGGAAAAATATGGTGTGCGTGCAAACTATAGCGTTTTTGAGTGCATGTTTACTCCTGGTCAGTTAAAACAGGTAAAAAGCAAGATGATATTTTGGTCAAATACCAAAACTGATAGCGTGATTTTTTATCCTTGCTGCTTGAACTGTTATGCGAAAATAGAATATGTGCCTAAGGTGAGGGAACGAAAGCCAGGACCGATGATAGTAACAGTATAAACATTTGCGAAAAATAGTCTGAAGGGTAAAAGCATGATATGTACAATATTAATATGGTGTACATGCTTTTGAAGGTGAGTGCAATCTTCGCAAAAGTAGGGTATGCTTAAATTTTGAATTTTTCTTGCGAAAAAATAGTGGAAAACATCCTGTATTGAAATGCTTTTTTTCGCAAGAATTATTTATGCGTAGTAGGCTTGTTTTGTTTGCGAGACTTATTTTTGCCGTAATTAGCTTAATATGAGTTAAATGTTTATTTTTGCATATGGAAATGCGATATTTCTAACATTAAAAAGAGGAGTGTTTTGCGAAAAAAGCATTGTTCGTTTGTAATGCTTTGAAAATAAATATGTAACTTAGTAGGCAATTAACAGGGTATTATTTTAACTATATGATTTCTAAGTTGATTAACGCCCTGGCTGCTACGGTGGAATTTAGACAAATTAGAGGTGTTGTATTCTCCTTTGAAGCAGATTAACGCCCTGGCTGCTACGGTGGAATTTAGACACAACTAAGTTTATTAGCTGAAAATAGCCTCTAGATTAACGCCCTGGCTGCTACGGTGGAATTTAGACCAAATGAGCCTCCGTCTGCTTGCGAAGGTTGGGGTGATTAACGCCCTGGCTGCTACGGTGGAATTTAGACAATCTTTCAAGTGAAGATAGGCGCACAATCTCGATTAACGCCCTGGCTGCTACGGTGGAATTTAGACGTTTACTCCTTTGAAGTTTAAATTTTGAGACATGATTAACGCCCTGGCTGCTACGGTGGAATTTAGACGATATTCTTGCGCTTCTTCATAAGACATATTGATGGATTAACGCCCTGGCTGCTACGGTGGAATTTAGACTTCCAAAGAAGCTGATCTTTTTCACCCCCACTTTGCAAGATTAACGCCCTGGCTGCTACGGTGGAATTTAGACATCTCGGTTTTCAACCAGCTCTTGAGCAGTCCACGATTAACGGCCTGGCTGCTATGGTGGAATCTAGACAGTGTGTTTGTGCCTCATATTTGCCCCGCATTTGATTAACGCCCTGTCTGCTACGGCAGAATTTAGACCCTTCTTTTGAGCAAGCCTCAATAGCAGCATATCCGATTAAAGCCCTAGCAGCTTCAATAACGCTAGGGCTTATTTTTATATGTTTGAATTTAATAGGTGCTTTTCGTATATTTGTGGAAATACGCGAACTGAAAATTTAATGGCTATGAGTCAACAGAATAAAACAAAAGTTTTTCTTCTTGGAGGTGCTGATTTGGAGATGGTTACCATCAGGCAAATGTTACAGGAGTTTTCATGTGAAGTTATTGATAAAGGGTTGAAATGGGGAGATGCAGTGCTTGGAGTATATACCGAGGAGCTGAATAGATATGCTTCAGATACTTATGAGATTTATGGGGTTGAATTGCAGGAAGACGGAACTGCTCATCCGTTCAATTATATTAAGTTGGATCATCATGGGGAACTGAAAGAATGCCCAGCGGCGCTGGAGCAGGTAGCTCATTTGTTGTCTCATGAACTTACTTTTCAGGAAAAATTGATTGCGGCTAATGATAGAGGGTATTATTCTGCAATGAAAAAAGTACTGGATGAGGAGAAACCGGAATTGTCGGAGTTGGAGAAGCAGCGCATGATGGACGAAATTAGAAAAATGGATCGAGCGGCTCAAGGTGTGTCTGATGAGGAAGAGATTATAGCGGAATCAATCTGTCGGGAGGAAAGATATGAAAAGACAAGTTTCTGCACTTTTGTGGAGGTCCCGCAAAAGATGTCATTTTCTCCCATTACAGACAGGCTTTGGCCATATGAACGTCTTGTTGTATACTCTCTTTCCAAGTCTGGTATGAAACTTTGTTATTATGGGAAAGATGCGGAGAGGGTGCTTGATTCAGTTAAAAAAAGGTTTGAAGATGATATTGAAAAGGACTTGGACCCGTTTTATAGTGGAGGAGGCGCTGACGGATATTGGGGCGTTAAGGAGAATTCGTTGCCGGAGAAGTTGGTTTCAGGTATAGTGGATTATATAAAGGATTTCAATGATGATCATAGCCACCATTTGTTTTATTTTCCTTTTGTGTGGAGTGGTAGTGTAAATTTGGAGGACTTGGAAAAAGCCGGTAAGTGGGAGAGGGTTAAAGTAGCTGGTAATAGTGTGGAGAAATATGATGAGAGGAACTACTTTTACAAATTTGTAAATGAAAAACTCTATGATGCTGGGAGGCAGTCTGGCAATGGTTCCAAGGTGTCGCAGGTGTGTCATTACCGGAGGGTGATTGATGGGAATGCAAGATATATAATAGAGGCTAATAGCTCCATTTATGACCTTAAGATAAATTCCATTGAGGTGAAACTCTATACCACAGGGGTGGGGCTGATTGCTTATAGTTTGGAGAATGATAGAAATCTTTTCCCGTCTCCCGACGATGTGCTGAATATAAATCAGTTTGGAAGGAGAGTCTTTCCTCCTTTTTATAAGGATGTATTGAATGAAGATAATCGAATTGAAATAGCAAAGTCAATCACTATTGCCGGTGTGGAGAGAACTGACATTAAGGAAGACTTTAATGGATATAAGGAGAATCCTGAGTGTTGGACAGCCGGTAAGATAGTGAGTGTTCTGTTGAATGATTTGCTTAAAGATGGTGTATATGAGCCAGTTATAGATGATAGGATGTTTGTGATAAGTTGGTACAAGAATACATCATTGGTTAAAAATGCTGTAAAAGACTATTCAAATGATAGGGATTTCTGGTACAGATATCTGTATGTGGATAGAGGATCGCCTATGTGTCAGGATGAAGGGATGAGAGATAGTCTTATAAGAGAACATACATACCGGCGTTTTGCCAATTGGGGTACTTTGTACGGAATTACCAGATATTCAATGGTGATGCTTGCTAATGATGATGCTCCAGGTCATCTTTTGAATACTTTTACATCAATATATGCCCGTATGGTTGAGCTGGTGCTTATGCAAAGGGCTTCTGTCCTCAAGTTTTCAAAAGAGGTGAATGATATAAACAATTCTCAGCCTATAGAGGACATAGATGTAGTGGAGCTGGGAAAAAGGACAGCAAGTTTGTCCCAAAAATATATAAATTTCAAAAACCAGTTTTATTTTAAGGAGGTAACGGCGCAGGAACAGGGAATTGAACTCTATGATATGCTTCAACAGAGTTTGCGCTTGGATATTATGGTCAAGGATTTGGATGATGATATACAGGAATTGTACCAGTTCAGTTCAATATTGGAAGAGAGGGCGAGTAATAAAGCTGCTGCTGATTTGAATGCTATCCTTGGAGCATTTACTCCTGCTGCATTTCTTTTGTCTGTTTTGGCATTTGAGCATTGGGTATTTAAGAATGTGTATCTTGATAAGACAATACTGACATTTTCAGCTCTTCTGTTAGCTGTCCCACTGCTTATGTTTATAAAATGGATTTATAAGAAAATTCAATAGAAAATAGATCATATCATATGTCTATGGAAAAGATAACTTTTATACTTGAGCAACACACACCGATGTTGCATTTCCAGCCATTGCAAGATGATGCCGGATTAAGGGCATCTGAAGTAAAACCTCGCTTTGACAGATGGCTTGTTGATAATGTTTGGCGTGAAAATTTTCATAACTGCAAAATATATCTTAAAGGTTATAATGCCGGTAAGGATGGTGATTGGGAGGAAAAGTTTGTGGCTGGTTATAGGGCTTTAAACTATAGAATGAAGATTGTATGTGAGGAAGACAGGTCTTCATTACTACAGATGAAGCAGGTCCCTACAGATAAATATACTGAAATTTATGGGCAACGATTGTGGTTGAAAACAACTAGGTCATACCCTCATAACAAGCAATCTATAATAATGAGCAATATTGGCGGAAGATTGCCAGACAACGTGGTTAATTTCAGACTATATGGTGCGGTGAAGGTTATTGTTTGGACGGAAGATTCAGCCTTAGCTGAAATTATAAAAAAGAGGTTTGAGGAGTTTGTAATGTCTGTAAATTTTGGTAACAGAAAATCAAAAGGTTTTGGAAGTTTTGCAGTTTCAAAAATTGATGACAAAATGGTAGACGGATATGATGTAAATGCTCCGTGGGTATTGTTTTTTAATTTGGAACCTCCTGGAAATGAAGGTTTTTTGGAAGAGGATGAAGCGTATAGAGACCTTTTTGTGTTGATAAGTGTATTTTGGCGTTATTTGAAAAAAACGCATAGTAGAACAAAGCAAAAAAAATCAGTATTGTTGGGAAGAGATTTGAGGGCAGGACTTCATGATCTCAATACGGCCCCTCGTATCCCGTCCCCTATAATTTTTAAGCCTATTATTATTGAGAAGAAACCTAGGTGTTGGGAAATGGCCATCCAACTGCTATATGATAAAGATATTATAGCAAAAGCGTGCGTGTCAGGAACGACGAAAGAGTATGACAGATACATAAAGGATGTGAATTTGGATTCTATAAAGAGCACTTCCCAAGAATTTCTGATTAATAAGCTTGTGAAAATGTCAAAATTATCAAATGAAGAATTGGATTAGTTATGAATTATACAGCAATAAATATAGGTCCTATAATTAAGACGTTGTCTTTAGCCAGACGTCCTAGAGAGTTGTGGTCTGCAAGTTATATGTTTTCATATCTGATGGAGTGCATTATTGCCAAAGTATCACAGAAAAAGTGTACAATAATAGCACCAATTACCGGAGAAAAGCCAGATATATCTGTAGGTCTTTATCCAGATAGATTGTACTTCAGTCATGATAATAATACTCCTTTGGATGTGGTGCAAATCTTGAGTGATGCGTGGGGAGAATTTCAGAAGAATGTTTTTGGCCAAAATATAAATTGCAGAGAGTATTTTAATTTGATGCACGTTACTTTGCAGTTTGAGGAGCAATCGCATTCAGTGATATTGGCTAAGTTAAATGACTATTTGGATCTTCTTGAGTTATGTGTATTTGCTGTGAATCCTCAAGATGGTAAGGATCCGTTGGAAAATATATATGGACTGATTGCAAAGAGAAAAGAGTCACCATTAGTTGAAATTTCTACAGGGAACGCCAATATGCATATGGAAACCCTGGCGGAGATTGCTGCAGCACAACTGGCTGGTTTGGCTGGGGATAAATGGGATGTTTTTGTAAAAAATAATCGGGATGAAAATTATACAGATGATCCATATTCAGTTTTCAAGTCATTAACAGAATATAAGTCATACCACCGTTATTTCTGCGTTGTGCAGGCTGATGGTGACAATATGGGAAAAACTGTAACGTCCCCAAATCTTTCAAATGATCAGCTGACAAATGTTTCAAAAGGCTTGTGGGATTATGGAAAGGAGGCTTCCAGACTGATTAATGATTTCGGGGGTAAGGCAATCTATGCTGGAGGTGATGACCTGCTATTTATTGCGCCGCTGGTAGGAAAGGATGGAAACAGTATTTTTGGCCTGTTTGAAAAGATTGAAGAAAAGTTCAATTCTAAAATAAAAAATGTTGTTGGAAATATGATTGAGGATAAGTCTGATGCTCCTTCCCTCTCGTTTGGTGTGGCAATGGCATATTACAAACATCCTCTTTATGAGGTGTTGGAGAGTGCTAGAAACCTGCTGTTTGGTGTTGCAAAAAGTGGCAGTGTAAAGAATAAAATTGCATGGAGATTGGAAAAGCATAGTGGAGAGACATTCAGTGCATGTTATTCAAAACTGGATAAAGGGTTGGATGATGCATTTACGAATCTGATAATGCAAACTGAAGATGGCAATACAGTTTCAGCTGTAGCCCACAAATTAAAGCTTAACAGGACTTTGTTGGAAAAATGTCTTGAAGCGGACAGGGAAAATAAAGGTACCAAACGCCTGGATTCTTTGTTTGCCAAAATGCTTGAAGCTTCTGAAGGTGACAGTTATTTCAATGCAGTAAAAGGGGTGGTTTTAAATTTGTATCCTGCAAAAGATATCACGAATTTGGCAGATGTATTGTATACAATGTTGCGTACTGCAAAATTTATAAAAGGGGAGGACACTAAAGATGAGTAAGGAACTTTTAGTAACATTGAAACCCATAGACAAATTCTTCTTTGGTACAGATATGACCTTTGCTGTTCCAACGGATGATAAAGAAAAAAAACGCAGGGCTGAAAGATTTGCCAGTTATATCATCAAATCAAGCCGTTTTCCTCAGCAGACATCATTGCTTGGTATGTTGAGGTTTATGATATTGAGCAATTCTGATTGCTTTGATAAAGGGGGAATAATTGATAATGATAAGAAGAAAGATGCAGCTGAAAAGCTTATAGGACCAAGAAGTTTTACTGTTGCATCTGGTGGGGAAGAAGGGAACTTTGGACAGATTGAATCATTGGGTGCATGTTTCCTGATTAATAATTTTGATGAAAAAGCACCGGTTTTTTATTCTTTTGCGCCATTTGACAGTGAATTCAAGTCTTCAGATTTGTCAATTAAAGGATATGTAAACGGTAAAGAGATCAGTTTGCCTGTGCTTGAAAATTATAAAGCCAAAGATGGATATACTGAGCGTCTGAAAGGAAGTGACGGAAGTTTTATCCCTGTTTCAGAGGTGTTTGTTGAGGACAGGAGGATTGGAATTGCCAGGGATGTGGCTAGTGGAAAAACTGACAGCGCCGGCCTGTTCAAGCAAGTTGGCTACAGGTTTAAGGATTATGCACAAAACGGGGACTCAGATGTCAGGGAAAAAGTGGCAAATTGGCATTTTGCATTTTATGTGACAGTTAAGGATGAGTGCAAGATAGAGGATTATGATGGCAGTATAGTATCAATTGGTGGTGACAGTTCCCAATTTGTATTTAATGTTAAGGATGGTGTTGAAGATAGAAGACCAGAATTATTTGAAGCATCTTCAGAGAATCAGGATGTCTTGAAGGTTGTCCTTCAGTCTCCTGCTTATTTGAAGATGGAGGATTTTGAGAATATGGCATTCTTCTTTTCCAACACAATCCCTTTCCGTTTTATGGTTACTTCTGTAAAAGGTACTAAAGATTATACGCTAAGATCTGGATATCAGCGAAGTTGCAGATATGAATTGTATGCACCGGGATCCGTCTTCTATTTTTTAGAAAAGAGGGATGCTGACAATTTTAAGAAAGCATTGGAAAATCACAAAACTTTCCGCGCTATTGGTTATAATGAATATAAATAGTTCAAAGATGAAAAAGATAAATACTTATTTGTGGCAGATAACAGCCAAAACCAATCTTCATGTAGGTAATGAGGATTCTACAAGTTATGGTATTATAGATAAGGCTGTACAGAGAGATGCTTTGACAGGGCTTCCCTGTATCAATGCAAGTTCTTTGAAAGGGGCAATAAATGAATTCTGTTGCAGTGAAGATGCAGAAGGAAGACCAAGAATGAGTGTTCAAGACAGGAAAAGAATCTTTGGAAGTGATAAGAAGGGCGACAAGAATGATTTTACTAAGGGACAGGCAGTGTTTTATGATGCGCAGATTTTGTTTTTGCCTGTTCAGGACGAAAATCAATTATATAAATACATATCATCTAAGGAAGTACTGGATATTCTGCATGACAGATTGTCTTTATTCTCAATTAAAGTTGAAGAGAACGAGTTTAAAGTAAATAATAGGGCGGTAAGCAAATTGAAGAATGAAGTGTTTACAAATTCTTGCAATGATTTGAATCTTCCCATTATTGCAAGAAATGTGCTTGATAATGGAATGAGCAAGAATCTATGGTATGAACAGGTGGTGCCTGCGGAAACAGTATTTTATGCAATAATCCAAGAGGAGGGAGATACGCTCCGCAAGGCCATAGATGGAAAAATAATCCAAATAGGTGCAAATGCCACTATTGGATACGGCTATTGTAAGTTTGAGTGTGTAACTACAAATAAACTGTAGGATTATGAGATTGAAAGAACGGAATAATATATTGGTGTCCAGAGTGTATGACCTGTTGACAGGTAAGAAAGAGTCTGAATATAAGACTAAATTTTATAAAAAAGGTGGTGTGTATATTGATGAAGGTTACGACGGGCAGATTTCAGCTTTTTCTGTGTCAGTGGCAATGATAGGTTTAAGACCTACATTGGCTATGTACTATAAAAAAGGGGGCTCGGCTGTAGATACTCACAATATTGTGGGAATAATAGCTGAAATGCTTATTTTGGACGGCTTTAATTTTACTGAAGGTGATAATCCTGCAGAAAAATTGTTCAGATATGTGATGGACAATAGACTTGAAAAAGAAAAATTGGACAAAATAACCAGAGACATCATTGATATAGCTGTTGCGCTTAAGGTTGTGGTCAGGACTTTTTTAGAGAATAAAAAATGAACAATTTACATAAACTATACTATAAAGACTATTACCAGAATGTGCGCTTCAGTCTTGAAAAGAACGGAGATGTTAATATTGGAGGGCATGTAATTGATATAGTTGGTAAAGGAAAGTCAATACAAAATGGAGATTTGCAGCCGGATCTGCTGGCTGAGATGAATGGGATTGTCCATAAAATTTTTAAAGTGCAGTATCCCGGGCTTGTTACTGGTGTGGGTATTCTGCATAATGCAGGTGCAAAAGGGGAATTTATGCTTGGAATGCACTTTGATTATACCTATGGCCATCCAATAATCTATGGTTCATCTGTGAAAGGGGTAATCAAATCATACTTCAAAGAGTGCTATGAAGGGGAACATAATGTAGATGAGCTTATTGAAGATATATTTGAAGGGAAAAAGTATGGCACATCGTCATATAAGTCCATATATGAAAGGGATGTCTTTTTTGATGCAATTGTGTGTGGCGCAAACCCACATGGAAAGATAATTGATTCTGATGCTTTGGCACCTCATGGCGGACCTAAACATGACAATCCGTTTGCTGATCCCGTTCCTATTGCTTTCTTGAAGATTGCATCTGGGGTGAAGTTGAAGTTCCGCTTCAGATTGTCAGATACAAAGGATAAGGATGGCAAAGTGATAATGCCAAAACAGGCAAAAGAAAAGTTGTTTGTCAATATTCTTGAAACTTTTGGCATTGGAGCCAAAACCAATGTTGGGTATGGCCAGTTAAAGTTTGTTCCAGACAATAAAATAGAAGAACATAAATGATATTGCCAGGTGTTCTTGATTGTCTGAAAGCTAAAAGGGTGACAATCAGGTTTGCTCTTGAGGAAAAATCCCACCTAAGTGCAACATTCGGTGCCTATTTGAGGAACGGGTTCATGTATTTTGCGCACCAGGTAGAGGTTGGTGGGGGAGAGGTCTTGTCGGATGTGCTTGAGAGGCTGCCTATTGGTGAGGGGCATCCTTTGTATGGGCATTTCAAGGGTGGTTTCCCAAAAGGTTTCTTCTTTGATATTTCGTCGGGAGGAACGTTCTCCAGGAAAAGGGACAATTATCTGTATCCGGGGCAAGAGTATTCGTTTGATCTGGTGCTGATTGGCAGGATGATGGCTTATGAGCAGCATTTTCTGAAAGCGCTGGAGATGCTTATGGAAAGAGGTGTGGGAAGTCCTATGTGCAAGCTGGTTCTGCAGAGTGTTCAGAGTAAAGAGATTTCTTTTAATGGCTTTGGTGAGTTTGCGTCTGAAAGGAAGTTGGGTATGAGGGTAGAGCTTGAAACGCCTTTGTGTCTGGTGAAGAATCTTGGAGTAAGATCTCGCAATTCTTTCCAGGATAAGATGAATGGTTTCCCAAGTTTTTACCAGTTTGTCCGTTCTGTTATTTTCAGAATGTATACGCTCAATACCCTTTACGGGACTGAAGAGGTTACAGAGGAGATTGGCGCCAATATAGACCAGGAGTTGGCGGAATATCTGGTACCTGCGTGCGAGGCTGTTTTGAGTGGGGTATCCATGCAGCAGGTGACCTTGTTCAATACGCCCAAGAAAGGGAGCAGCAAGACTCTGGAGTTTGTAGGATATATGGGCAGGATGGATTACGAGTATGTGTATTCATCATATTATCCACTCCTTAAGTTTGCAGAGAATTTTAATGTGGGCAATGATATTGTTTATGGTTTGGGGTCTTTTAAAGTGACATTGTTATGAAACCAAAACGAATAATCCTCATCCGTCACGGTGAATCAGAGGCTAATGTAGACAGGTACTTGTTTGGGCAGGTGCCTGATTATACTATTGAACTTACTCAGAAGGGTAGGGAGCAGGCGCTTGAGGCTGGCAGGAAGTTGAAAGGGATTGTGGGAGATGAGAGGATGTATTTTTATGTATCTCCGTTTTGGAGGGCGCGTTCTACATTTGAGGGGGTTGCCAAAGCTTTTCCAAGGAACCAGTTCCATTATAATGAGGAGCCACGCTTGAGGGAGCAGG
>JAEIGA010008536.1_pt1 | contig 15541 bp, 12 predicted proteins | sample 9270691 | NCBI WGS metagenome assembly JAEIGA01 (sample SAMN17057246, study PRJNA624740) | gut metagenome | biome: biome; isolation source: fecal sample | host: Bos grunniens | place: China: Xizang | collected 2019
ATTCTAATGAACTGCCTTCCGGATTACCCAAGATACGGTCTACGGTCTTGATCATCACCTTAATCAGGTCGATGTTCTTCCATTCGTTGAAACCACCGATGTTGTAGGTTTCGGCTGTCTTTCCTTCGTGGAAAATGAGGTCGATGGCACGGGCATGGTCTTCTACATAGAGCCAGTCGCGTACATTCTCACCCTTACCATATACCGGCAACGGCTTGCGGTGACGGATGTTGTTGATGAACAGCGGAATCAACTTTTCTGGGAATTGGTATGGTCCGTAGTTGTTCGAGCAGTTTGTTACGATGGTCGGCATGCCGTAAGTGTCATGGTAGGCACGCACGAAGTGGTCCGAACTTGCTTTGGCTGCCGAATACGGAGAGTGTGGATTATACTTGGTATCTTCGTAGAAGAAATCCTTACCGTAGGCCAAGTGATGCTCGCTGGATGAAGCGGTTGTGGTGAACGGAGGTTCGATACCTTCCGGATGTGTCAGTTCCAACGCTCCATACACTTCATCGGTTGAGATGTGGTAGAAACGCTTACCCTCGTACTTTTCCGGCAATGATTCCCAGTACAGTTTCGCTGCTTGCAGCAGAGCCAAGGTACCCATTACATTGGTCTGGGCAAAGGTAAATGGATCCTTGATGCTTCTATCCACATGACTTTCTGCCGCTAAGTGGATGATACCGTCCACCTTTTCGTCCTGCATGAGTTGGTAGAAAGATTCGAAATCGCAGATATCCATTTTTACGAACTTGTAGTTCGGCTTGTTTTCGATGTCCTTCAAGTTGGCCAAGTTTCCAGCGTATGTCAGCTTGTCCAAACAGATGATCTTGTATTCCGGGTACTTGTTGACGAACAAACGTACCACGTGGCTGCCAATAAATCCGGCACCACCGGTGATGACTATATTCTTCATTATGATTCTATTTTATGGGGGATGAATGATGTTTTCATTGTATTTAACTATACAAATATAGTGAAAAACCTTTATTTATTGCATTTATTAGTTGATTTTGCACATTTTCATGATTGTTTTTGTAACTTTACCAACTTAATTGACGGTCGTTTGTAAATAGATGAAAAATAGGATGGAAAGAATATATCGAATAGTAGGCCATGTATTCCGTATTTCAGGAGAGAATTTGTGCAAGGCAGTTCGAGTACGGATGGGTGATAGCAGTATGGATCCTTCCATTCGGGGAGGAATAGACGAAGTTGGGTTAGTACCTTATGTATCTGGAGGAGACTTGACTCTATGGACATGTGTTTTTTTCCGATGGTTTATATTGCCTCTGTATCGAAAGATAATCCTGTCTTGTTTTCTTCTGGCTATGGTGGCATGTTCTCCTGTTGCCGAGCCATCCGAAGAAATAAAATTTGTCAATGAAACCATGCTTCCTCACACGTCAGTCAGAAATCAGGGACGGACAGGAATTTGTTGGTCGTATGCTATGGCTTCTTTGGTAGAATCGGAGGTATTAAGAAATAAGAAAGATACGCTTCGCTTGTCGGTGATGTATTCTGTTCGTGAAAAGTATATGAAGCATTTCGAGCATCATTATTATTCTAAAGGTAGGGATGAGATAAGTGGTGGAGGTTTAGGACATACTTTTCTAAACCTTTGGAAGGAAATAGGCGTAGTTCCCAATAAGGTTTTTACAGGACTGAAAGAAGGACACAAAGTACACGACCATCGCCAATTAATGAGCGAACTGAAGAAGTTGGCAAAGAAAGCTGTTAAGGAAAAGAACTTGGCTTATTATAAGGAAAAGGCGGAGAAACTATTGGACGAGACATTGGGTGAGGATCCTGATACCTTTATATATAAAGGTATAGCATATACTCCACAAAGTTTTGCAGATTCTATAGGATTTAATGCAGAAGATTACATAGAAATAACCAGTTTTACTCATCATCCGTTTTATCAGGAGTTTGCATTGGAAGTTCCAGATAATTGGGAACATGCTACATCTTATAATTTGCCGATTGATACGTTGGAGACCATTGTGAGAAATTCTTTGCAACAAGGAAAAACTGTTGCTTGGGATGGAGATACTAGTGAAGAAGGTTTTATACCTAAAAGGGGGATAGCTATTTATCCTACATCTCCGGTTACACAAGAGGAGCGACAAAAGGGATTTGAATGTTTTGAAACGACAGATGACCACATGATGCATATCATTGGTACAGCTTTAGATGAGTCTGGCAAATTTTATTATGTAATGAAAAACTCGTGGGGGAAACATGGACCTTATCAAGGTCTGATTTATATGTCGGAGGATTATTTTCGGGCTAAGACTGTTTCGGTGGTAGTGGATAGATATGACTTCTTACCCATTGTTTTGTTTAATTAATGTTATCTAAAACAAAGGTGTTTCAAAAAGTATTTTGAGGATACCATTTTTTGAAACACCTTCATTATTTTCAGAAGTGATTATAGATTAGAAACCGCCTTCATCACCGCCACCACCAACTTCTCCATCACCAGTATTAACATTACCATCACTAGTAGCGAATCCTTTTTCTACATTGACTACTACAATTTCCACTTCTGGAGTTTCATAAAATTCGTTTTGCTTTTTCATAATTTATCCATTATTTTTTTGCAAATTTAGAAAAATATATAGAATATGCCAAATAAATATAGCTTTAATAATAAAAAATTAGAATATTAGTATTCTGAATTCATTATTTTTATTATTTTTGCGAAAAATAATGTTATGAAAAAGTTCTTGATGCCTTTAGTAATAGGTTTATGTTCATGTACAAGTGAACATTCCGATGTGCAAATAAATGAAGATGCGAAAATAGTTAGTGTTAGTATTGCTGAAATGAATAATGAGATTCCTAATTCGCGTTTGATTATTGATCCAAGTTTGAAATTTTGGTGGAAATCTAATGATGTTATGGGAATTTTTCCTCAAGGAAAAGGTTCACAAGTGGAATTTCCAATTGAACTTGAAGAGGGAACTCTTGCAGATAAGGTAAAGTTTGATGGTGGTGGATGGGCTTTTAAAGGTGGATATACTTATGCTGCTTATTATCCTTATAATTTATTAAGTAATAGAGGGAACAAAATACCATTTTCATATGCAGAGCAGCGTCGAAATATTGTTGGAAATGATTTTGACTTGAATGGAAATGTATTGTTTGTTGCAGGACCTACTACTGTTGCAAATGGTGCTATTAATTTTGTTTTATATAATGTTGAAGCTCTTTTAAGAGTTGATTTGTATGGGTTGCCTACTGATAAAACTTATAAATCTTTGTCGTTGTATGCAGAAGATGAGGTAATCCCACAAGAAAAATTGTACAATATATTTACATTGAATACTGTACAAGAGGGTAGTAGTACAATTGTAACAATAGATGATGAGGTTGTTACTTCGAAAAACTATTTAAAAATGGATTTGCAAAATGCTACTCCTGTTAATAATATGATTAGAGTATGGATGGCATTCCCTGCTATCGGTACTAAATATGGTTCGTTTATGGCTGTGGTGGAAGATTCTGATGGCAATTTGTATAAAGGTAAGGTGCTTGCTAATAATACTGAATTACCTTTTGATTTTGATATAAAAAGACATGGAAAATATGCAGCGAAAATTATGAACTTTACCCCTACCAACAGCGTTATAGGCAGTATTGAAAATTGGGAAATAGGTGAAGTGATAACCGGTTCTGCCAATTAATCACAATATATTATTTATAGAGTAAAATCCAAGCTAGGTTGTTGCTAGCTTGGATTTTTTTACAATGAATGAATTCTTTAAATAATCACAGTCATATGATACTCCGAAGAATTTACCGCATCTTGCAACCAGAAGAGCGTCGGAAGGACTGGAATATACATATCCGGATGGTGAGCAAGTGTTTCAGCAGTTCGATTGTACGATTCATAAAGGTGAGTATATCGGTTTTCAAGGGTATAGTGGTGCCGGGAAATCTACTTTGTTCAATTTGTTGCTCGGACTTTTGAAGCCAGATGCTGGTAGGGTACTGATTGATGGAATCCCCCTAGAAGTCTCTGTTCGATCCTCATGGTTGAAACGGATTGGATATGTACCACAGGACGTTTTCATTTTTCAAGGTACTTTAGCAGAAAATATTGCTTTGGGCTGTAAAGACATTGATCAAGAACGTGTACAGTTGCTTCTTCATCAAGTTAGTTTGGAACAGTGGGCAGAATCATTGCCCATCGTGACAGTTCATTGGCTTATTGCGATCGGATTATTACGATTCATTAGAAACCTATATTTTGGGGTTAATCATAAATGTAAAAAAGGCATCCGTTATGGATGCCTTTTTCTATGTAGCGTATTTATAAAGTTGATATTACAAGTATAGAGTTATTTAGAAATGAAAAATGTCAACCAATGTCATTTTCCCTTAGTTAATAGGGTAAGATGGCATTGGTTACTATTATGCTTATTTTATATGTATGCAATTATTCGTACAATTGAATACTGAAGTATTTACTCCAATTGTTTCTGTTGGTAGAGCTATATTTCCAACCGTCAGTGTATGGAACGTACAATTTACATTTGGTTGGTAGGTCTGTAATATCAGTGCCTGTCTCAAAATACCATGAAGGAGGTGTTTCATGTTTCAGATGAAGTTCTTCCATCGCTGTATTTCTCCACCAAGTATCATTTCCATAATTTAGATTAACAGAGGCAGGAATTGTAACAGATCTCAATGCTGTGCAACGTGCAAAAGGTGAACCAACAAGTCCAGTGACTCCATCTGGAATTACAATCTCTGTCAAATACTTACAATCGCTAAAGGCACGAGTGTTAATTCTGTTTATATTCAATTCCTCAGGAAATGCAAATGTTCGTTTGGCTGGAGGACAAACATTTAAGGCCGTATATTGGGGATTTGTTTCCCTATCCCACCAAGTGTTAGTGTTTTCATAAACTACACCATCAATAGACTTAAAGTTTATATTATCTTCTACAACATTAATTGATTCTAGATATGGACAATAACCGAAAGCGGCTGAACCTATTTTTGTTACATTTCTAGGTATTTGTATAGAAGTAATAGAACAAGCAAATGTAATATAATCGATTTCTTTCAGTTGCTCACCTAACACAATGTTATTAAGGGTATATACAGATTTAGGTACATCATCATTAAATACATTTTTAGAACTCTGTCAAATCAATTTTCTTAATACCAATCATGTCCTTCAGAGTGAATTCCTCAGCACCATAACTTTCGATGGAAATAGTATGCACACCTTGGGTTTCATACGTATGCGTATCGTCCTTGTCGTAAGGTTCACTCTGATCGTCTCCCCAGTGGATAGTCGCTATCATACCGTTAGTAGACACTAGGATAGGAGCGATGATGGTAAGGTTGGTGTGGATGATGGAAAAGGCACCATAGTTCTCTTCTTTTATGATATCATCGTTGGAATCCATCAATATGTATGCCTTTCCTGCTTGGAAATTCTTACCTTCCATGCTCGTGAACTTACTTCCTTCACTGGTTTTAATGCTGGCTTTCAAAGTCTGATTACTTAAGTCAGTAGGGGGAATCAGTAAATATAGAGTGACCATTTCGTTTACTTCGGTTGTAGTGATCCCTTCCACTTGCAGAGTGATTTCATTACTTGTCCTGACCGGTGTTATGCATGGCATATCACTCGTAATATCCACCTTTCCTTCTATGGCAAAGACGTTGCTTGCTGCAGTCAAGGTAAGAGAATGAAGGGTAGAAGCTGAAGGAATGATTACTTTCAGTGCAACCAATGCACCAAGGTGACGGAAAGTAAAATTGGTAAGTCCGTATTGAGGCTTTTCTGGCTTGGCTGCCATGTAGTCGAATTTACTCAAATGCTCGGTCGAGGCATTCCCTGATTGTTTCTGTCCATCGTAGTATACCGGAAGTGCTTGTTGGTTAAGGTAATAATTGCTGATAAACGGAAAATAGGCAGCATACGTATTGCCATCCTTTAGCGCCCAACCTCCTCCTGAGAAACTGGCACTTTGTGTTCCGGCTCCAGAGACCATCGGAAAATAAACCTGTGCTCCTTCATTCGGAAAGACACCTACTGTATCATTGTCATTCCAAGTAGATTTTACAGCCTCCTGGGTAATCAGGAAGCTGGTACGGCTATCGGTATCGATTTCAAAATCGAGCGTAGTCATGACTGTCTGATAGGTGGTAGTCTGAGGAATATCCTGGGATTCATCGGTACATGCGGTCAATACCGACAAGAATGCCACCATGCTTGTAAATAGAAAGATATTTTGTCTCATGTCCATTTCTTATTGATTGTTTTTATTGTTACCTATCACGAAAGATGTCTTCATTTGGCTTTCCTCATTCCCGATTGTCAAGTAGTAGGTACCTGCCTTCATATCTGCGGTAGCAATGGTAAAAGTATCGCTATCGGTTAGTGTAGCATTCAGGATTGTGTTACCATCGGCATCGGCCAACTGGTAGGATACTCCTTTGAGTGTCTTGATAGTGATGAGCTTGCTGATACGGTTGTAAGTGAATTGGGTAGAGCCCGAAATAAGTGTTTCTTCCGGTTTGACTACAATACGTCCGATGGCTCCACCTTTGGTCGGTGCTTCTATCCAGCGTGAACCGTCGAATGTTTTGTATACGAATGCAATATAGTCTCCAGGCTCAATCATGCTTGTAATCTTACATGGGAAATCTATACCCTCTCCATCTAGATAGCCTCCGTTGAATGTGTAATAATATAAATCTATTTTTTCTTTACGCTTTCCATATACATCGAATAGCCAAACTTGATTATACGCGTATATACGTTTGCTAGGATCTGTGTATATACCTCCTACGTGAACTATAAATTCTTTATCTTGTACGAATTCTGTTTCTTCAGTAGTGATACCATTGTAATTATATCCATTAAAAGATACAGGAGAAAGATAGTAAAAATCCTTGTCTATAGGAGCTGCATCCTTGAGTGAAAAGGCATCAATCAAATGATCTTTCGCTTTTAGTCGTTTCCATTCTTGGTCATTCTGATGCTTGTATCGGGCTATGACGCTGTCGCCTACTTCAATATCTTGTTGGATGATACATGTTATCTTGTCAAACTTTATATACTGATTTTGACCCAGTTGGTTGATTCTAAAAGGATTTTCTATAATTTCTCCCTTAACATTTCCTGTTTTGTCGATGTGTGATAATGTTATCTCTCCTGTAAAAGCCTGGGAAGATTCGTTGAAAATACTTTGAATAGCGGCGAAGAATGCTTCCCCTTTCTTGTACTCATCCTCACATTGAGGTCTGATACCACTATCATAACCACCATTGCTTGAAATATATAATGTACCTGTAAATTCTTCTTTCAATGATTCGTCATTGATGATATATTTGTAGCATACACCTTCACCGCCAGTCATTATGTGCCATTCGGTCTCGTCATTGCTACGGTAACGAAGAGCAATATAGTCCCCTTCTTCGATAGATTGAGTGATTTTACAATCAATCCCCATATGGCGCCACTTGTAATTGGAATGTAAATCAGTAAGGATGATATCCCATTGGTTTATTTTTTCCTTGAATTGATCATCTTTTCCGAACAATCCAATTTCACAAACTCCATAAAAAGATTCTGCTCTGAGATTGTTGATGATACCCACAGATGTAGTGAAAGGCACGTTTGGTTGGATATCGTTTGTGTTTGGAATAACCCCATTAAAATAGAAATTATTGGATGAATCGCTTGATAAGAGTAACTTAGGAGTAATTGTTTCTCCTTCAATGGCTTGGGTTAATCCAAAAAATGCGGTTTGCAATCTGCTGTAATTGTTCATGTCCGAGGCGGAACCTTGTGCATCGTAATTCAAAGCAGAGAGTAAATAGTATCCGTCGCAATATCCGCTCCATCCCCAGTTTACACGATAGAAGTCGGCAGAGGTATATCCGTCCAGAACGAATGCATGACCACCTCCGTCGTACCAATTACAGGTATAAAATACGGGACCATTCTCTTGTAATTCTTTTCGTATGAGGCTATGCCATTCTTCTCTAGAAAACATGTCATCAAATCCGTGAAAGGCATTGGAGCTATATTTCATGTATTGGATCAATGATTTAAAAGAAATGGAACAGTCTGCTCCCGTATCTCCGCTTGTATATTCGGCTTTGGACATGAGACCACAATCGCGCATCAGGGTGGCTACCTGTTTAATTTGTTCTGGTGTAGAATGGGGGGTGAGCTGTTTAGGCATTTGGTCCCAATCGTATGTATGTCCCAGTTCCTGGCCAGGGATTTCGTAGGTATTTCCATTCCAAGAATAGGAATAGGCAGGTATGGTACCTACGCCCTTATCCGGCCATTCGCGTGATTTTAACACGATAGCCATCGCTGTAGCCGTACATCCGGTTACGGCTCTTCGACCATCAATTATCGGACACAATTCTTTGTATAGTTCTGTTTGGTCCCATTTGGCACTTTCTCTTTCCAGTATCACCTGACCTATATCCGCAGCTCTTGAATCCCAAGCTTGGATAGTTCGAGAAGCAGGTTGGAACTTGTCCTTTCGGGCTTTGTTGATTTCTTCTCGTATGCCTAATAGCCAATAGCGGATATTGTTGGGAATATTTTCTGTTCTGAATCCATTATCAAGGGAATATCCCAAGACTGGCATGGCAATATCATCACCCGAAACGATAACAAATCCCGGTTGGTCTGTTCGGTTGAATACATAGAAAGCAGGAGCGGCGTTGTTTCGACTTTGAGTTTCTTCACCGTCCCACACCATTTGTAACTGCGCATGGGTAATGCTTCTGCTTCTTGCGTGTTGCTGAAAGAAAGCAAGGGCAAAATCCTCTGCTTGTTTGATGGATATATTTTCAGCGGAAAGTAGTCCGCACAGAAATAGGCATATAAGTAGTAGATAGTTTCTTTTCATGAGTTATAGATTTATATTGATATTACAAAGGAACTCTTTTTTCATGAGATATGCAAGTCTTTTTATAACTCTCCGATGAAGTATTTTAAGCATTAATGAAACAAGCACCTATCCTTTTGGGCTGTTTGTGAGCCTATGGGATAGGTGCTTGGATTCTTCTTAGACTTTTATTCTTCTATGATTGTATAGTCCTTAAATGACGAATTTGTTTTATATGCATTATAACTTCCTTGAGGAACGAATATTTTACAATCCCAGTATTTAGGAAGCCCTGATTTTTCATGAATAGAAGGTGGTGTGGTTGATTTAAAATGAATTTCTTCTAAAACAGACGGCTCCCATTCAGAACCAAAAACAGTATCACTAATTGTTACAACGCTAGCAGGAATTGTTACCGACTTCAATGATCTACAACCCATAAAAGCACCATATCCCATATAAGTAAAATTAGGATTTTCTGGTAGTTTAACGTGTTGGAGTCCATGACAATGCAAAAAACATGGGCATCCTTCAACACTATTTGGAATATTGATAGTGGTAAGTGCATCACATCTGTAGAAGGCTCCATATCCTACCGTTTTCAAGTTATCAGGAAGTTCAATAGAAGGCAAATTTTGATTCCATGCAAATGCATAATCGTCAATTATAATTACCCCTGATGGAATTATTATTGAAGTAAATGTACCAATATAGTCATCACCAATATTTACTCCCTCATTCCCAACAGCTTTCGGCATATGGCTACAAACTTGTTTACCTAATTTTGTTATTGTTAATATGGGAATTTGATTGTCTTCAAATTACAGAAATAGAACATATAATCCCCTGCCACATCCTTTTCTGTTTTATATTCAGTTCCTGAATTTGTTTTATAATAATAATCTCCACCGGCAACAATATTCGCATCAGTCAAATCCAAATGGTTCAATTTACCACTATAAGTTGCTCCATCTTCTTTTCGTCCTGCCATTTTTCGGATGAAACGGATATCTGTACCATTCAGATTTCCTGTAATCTTTAATGAAGTCAGATTAAGGCAGTTCGATCCGTATTGTCCTCGTATAGCTGTTTCAAAAGATCCGGCAGTCTCTACATGGATTGTTGCCGGGGTTTCTTCTTCACTTGTCATAGTCGTTGTAAGTTCATACGCCTTGCCTGCTTCAAAGTTCTTCCCCGTCAATGGAATTTCCTGATAGTATCCGTTTTTCTTATGAATAACCGCTTTCAATGTCTTGTCAGTCAGATCAGCAGGGGGCATCAAAAAATAAACGATTAGTTCTTTATTCGCTTCTACGGCTATATTATTCAGATAAACTTTGAAAGACTTTACATTGTATGATGGCTTTATGGAAGGGGTTGTTTCAGTCAAGTCTATATGACCGGCTTCCGTAAATACTGATTCGTCTGTCAACAAATTTACATAGTCAATCGTTGAGGTCTCTTTCATTTTCACTTTCAGACAAATCAATGCACCTACATGCTTGAATTGAAAATTAACTATTCCAAATTCTGGAGTTGTAGCAGAAGTTACCATGTAATCGTACTTACCCAAATGTGCAGTTGAACCATTCTCTGTTACAGTCTGTCCGGTGTATTTTACAGGAATATTTTCTTTATCCAAATAGAATTTACCTTGCATGGGATAATATGCCATATAGACAACAGAGGTTTTCAATGCCCATCCTTCACCATTGAAAGCCGCAGAATTGCTTCCAGTCCCAGATGTCATAGGAAATGGTACTTGGAAACCACCTTCAGGAAATACGCCTACCGTATCGTTAGCAGCCCAAGTGCATTTCACTGCCCCGTCGGCTATATCGTAAAGGGTTCGACTACCGGCTTCCGAATGAAAGTCTTCGGTAGTCATCACGATTTGTTTCAATGGTAACGGTTTCTCGTTTTCCAATTCAAGCATATCGTTTGTGCAAGAAGCAAATATGGTTGAAAATAGAATGAGATTCATTATGATAGATAATCTTTTTGCTTTCATAAATACATTTTTTTTAACTCAGTCAAATCAATTTACTTAATACCAATTATTTCCTTCAGTGTGAATACCTACATTCCTTAACTTTCGATGGAAATTGTTCATACAGAATACGGTGTTTTGCTACTCATGAACTAATACTACTCATATTCTGTACCGTCAGGTTTTATCAGTTCTGCATTCATGGGATGATCATAAAAAGTATTTATGAAATAATCGTAAAAAAGTTGATTTATCTTTATGAGGCAAGACTTATTTTCATATTCAAATCCAACACATTGAAACATATAATTCATTGTAGGGGATTTTGTTACTGAAAAATTGCTTAAATCTAATGATGTAAGAGATGAACAATCATAAAACATACGATTCATAGATTTTACATTACTTGTATCAAAATGACTTAAATCTAATGTTGTAAGAGATGAACATCTCATAAACATTCCCTCCATAGATTTTACATTAACTGTGTTAAAATTGCTCAAATCTAAAGATTTTAGAGATGAACAACCATCAAACATGATACTCATATTAGTTATATTACTTGTATCAAAATGACTTAAGTCTAATGAGGTAAGAGATGAACAACCCATAAACATTCCCCCTATAGATTTTACACTACTAGTATCAAAATGACTTAAATCCAATGATGTAAGAGATGAACAATCATCAAACATATAACTCATATTAGTTACATTACTTGTATCAAAATGACTTAAGTCTAATGTTGTAAGAGATGAACAACCTATAAACATTTGGCTCATATCTGTTACACTACTAGTATCAAAATGACTTAAATCCAATGATGTAAGAGATGAACAATAATAAAACATATTAAACATATCTGTTACATTACTTGTATCAAAATGACTTAAATCTAGTGATTTTAGAGATGAACAACCCGAAAACATATCATACATATTTGTTGCATTTTCAGTATTGAAACTTGATAGGCTCAATGTGACAAGACCACTACAATCATCAAACATTTCCACCATATTAGTTACATTTCTAGTCTCAAAACTACTTAAATCTAACGAGGGCAGAGATGAACACCCATAGAACATACTAGACATATTGGTAACATTCCCTGTTTCAAAGTTGCTTAAATCCAATGAAGATATAGATGTACATCTAGAGAACATTCCACCCATTTCTGTAACGTTTTCTGTATTAAACTCAAGTAAGTCTAATCTTGTCAAGGATGAACAACCCGAAAACATATTAAGCATATTTGTAACATTTTCAGTATTGAAGCTTGACAGGTTCAATGAAACAAGGGTACTACAATCATTAAACATCCAACTCATATCAGTAACATTTCCTGTCTCAAAACTACTTAAATCTAATGTGGGCAGAGATGAACATCCATAAAACATACAATACATATTGGTAACCTTCTCTGTTTTAAAGTTGCTTAAATCCAGTTCGTCAAGAGAAGAACAACCATAAAACATGGAAGCCATATTTGTCACATTTGAAGTATCAAAGTTTCTTAAGTCAAGTGATTCAAGAGATGAACAAGTTACAAACATTTGAGACATGTTTGTAACTTGTTCCGTGTTAAAACTACTTAAATTTAAAGATTTCAGAGATGAACAATCATAAAACATGATACTCATATTAGTTACATTACTTGTATCAAAATGACTTAAATCCAATGATGTAAGAGATGAGCAACCAAAAAACATACCTGTCATGCTAGTAACATTATTTGTGCAAAAGTGGTCTATCTGTAATGCAGACAATGTATTACAATTAGCAAACATTGCTCCCATATTAGTTACTGCTTCTGTATTGAAGCTGCTCAAATCTATAGTTGACAATTTCACACAACGGGAAAACATATTTTGCATGTTGGTTACTTTTTCTGTATTAAAACAACTTAAATCAAGTTCGGTCAATGATTTACAACCACCAAACATTTGTAACATTGTAGTTACCTTCTCTGTATTAAAACAATTATTAAAATCTATAGTAGTAATTGCATAAGAAGTGTTATCTCCAAAATAGAACATTGTTGTACAATTTGCATCTGCCACAAACTCTTTAGCTGAAGTATGCAGTTCTAACCATTCACCATTTGTTACTAAATAACCTTTTGTTCCATCTTCATCTGTTGAGAGTATGGTTTCTGATATAGTATGGCTATTTGCAACAAATTTTATCTTTGTCAAATGAGAATTATTACGTAAAAAATTTCCGACTAAACGTTTAAAGGTCGAACCATCTGGCAATGACAACGCATCATACACAAAATCTTCACGATTGACTTCCGATGCCGTAAGGGGTTGGATGATATTTCGATCAATGGACAATTCCGTTGAGGTCGACTTTATAAAATACTTTTCATCACTATCTGTAACAGTGATTGTAAATCCATTCTCAAAAGTAACAGGAGGAACAACTATCCAAAAAGCAGTAGCCGTTTCTTCTGTAGTCCCAATTTTTACCCCTTCTCCACAATCCAATACAATCTTTTCGGTAGCATCACCAGTCATGTTTACAGTAGGACTCCCACTATAGGAGGCTGTTATAGTTGCCTTGCCGGCAAGTTTTTCATTGTTATTTCCTGTTAATGTTATGGATTTAACTATAACATCATCGCCGTATAACTGCAACTTCAAATAGCCACCTACATTCTTGAACTTTAAGAATGTGTCATCTACATGTTGAGTTACTGCTACCATCGTATTATCACCTGATCCAAAGGAATTTTCTGCATAGTTCTGCTTTGCAGGAAGAGTAGCTGTAATCACACCTTTTTCTGTTATTTCAATGTCGGATGCATACGGATAAACAGCATAATGGCAATTCAAATCATTGCCTGTACCAAAAGAATTGTTTACTATAGAGAAAGTACCGCTATTGGCACCTGTTTTTCCATCAAATTGATATTGACGGTTCAGAGTATTCGCAACGAACAAAGTAATCTGGTCACCGGCTGTCCAACGCAGAAGATTACCTTCCTCAATATAGGTACGGCTGTCATTCCCTTCAAATGAGGCTGTAAACTTCAAGGTATCAAAAGAGGAAGGCTGATTCTTTACCAACTCATCTTCACTACAACTGCTAGCCAATAGTGCAAGCAGAAACATGATGGATAAAATCTTTTTCATATGGATTGACGCTTTATTCATTACCATTCAAATTCTTCCACCTCTATAGGGTTCTCCATATTTGAATCGTCTATTTTCAGTGTGTAATTATAAGAATGTCCGGATTGGTATTCTTTCTTTTCGGGTAATGTGTAATAATAATCCTTGTTGCCATTAGTTAGTTTGATGAACTTTGTTCCTTTTTCAATGGCTTGAGGAACAATGATGGCCGAAGCTGTATATGTATTATCGGTAGTTATACCAGCTGTAATGTCGGCTACAGTTCCCTCAACATCGGTCAACAATCCTGTAACAGGATTAAAACCTGTAGCGATATGGGTTCCACAGATGCTGATTGTCGTACCACTTAAATCTTTATCACCAATTAAGACTACATTGATCTTGGCAAGTTTATGTGCGAAAATCAAGGAAATAGGTTTAGCTGTAATGGAAGCAGTGGTTGAAGCCCACAGCAAATCACTATTTAAATATCCTGCATTAGTACTTTGATCTGTATTTACAGAAAATTCATAGTCTGTCCAAGAAGATCTATAAGGATGGTAAGCAGAAATAGTTACTTGACCTTCCCCCCAATAAACAGGACTTCCTGTATTGGTCAATGCGCCATTAGGGCCTGCATTCCAGGCTATATTTTCATGTTCATTCTGTGCTCCTACAATGGTAACACCTATCTGCTGATTTTCTACAATCTGTGTGGATTGCAAATCTTGTTCTGCACGTGAAGGAGTAATTTCACTCGTCAGCTTGATTTCACATTCTTGTGTAAGAATTTCTTCTGTATTATCGCTACAAGATGTAATACTTGCTAAGGCCACGAAACCCCATCCTAATAGTTTACTTCTTTTCATGATAGATAAAGATCTGTATGTATACGGAATTCTTTTATATTACCCTACGCATTATTGATTGTTGGGGTAAATATTCAAGTCTTTCCAATAATCCGTTGCTTTGTATGCTTCAAGACTTGCAGCTGGAACATAGATTTTTAAATTGCTATTACAACTGAGAAAAGTATTATTAAATATTGTTGGAGGAATGGTAGCCTCAATATCAATTCTTGCCAAAGAACTGCATAACATAAATGCCATTTCTTCAATCTTGGTCACACTATTGGGAATGGTAATGTATGTTAAAGAACTCAAACCATAAAATGCAGTAAGTCCAATTGCAGATACACTACTAGGAATTATAGTGTTCTTGCAGCCTCCAATTAATGTATTTGAACTTGTCTCAATAATAGCATTACAGCCTTCTCTTGAATCATAAACTGGATTATCTTGTTCTACAATAATGCTTGTTAAAGAATTACATAGTGGAAACGGATTATATCCAATTTCCGTAAGATTATTGTGAACAGTAAAGCTAGTCAAATTATTACAATTACTGTATTTACAACCAGTTATTACTCAATATTTTGCGAGTAATAAGTCAGAAATATGGTCATAACCTTCAAGGGTGCATTCTAAAAGGTGAAGATTTAACGTTTTTATTGTTTCTTAACGCTCAAAGCGTATCAATAAAGGGTG
>JAEIGA010008537.1_pt1 | contig 15539 bp, 13 predicted proteins | sample 9270691 | NCBI WGS metagenome assembly JAEIGA01 (sample SAMN17057246, study PRJNA624740) | gut metagenome | biome: biome; isolation source: fecal sample | host: Bos grunniens | place: China: Xizang | collected 2019
CCTACCAATATCTCTACAAGGATGATATGGGTTACAACTTCATGCACACCGAGACTTACGAGCAAGTATCTATCCCCGGCGAGAGCATCGACGGTGTTAAGTTCTTGAAAGAAGGTGATATTTGCGAGGCTATGGTACACGCTGCTACCGACACTATCCTCACTTGCGAGATGCCTCTCAACGTGGTACTTGAAGTAACTTATACTGAGCCCGGTATCAAAGGTGATACTGCTACCAACACATTGAAGCCCGCTACTGTTGAGACTGGTGCTGAGGTACGTGTTCCTCTCTTTATCAACACTGGCGATAAAGTTCGCATCGATACTCGTTCTGGCGACTATATCGAGCGCGTTAAGTAATTACAAAAGGTTACACAACCATATATCGGGAGGCTATGCTATGGCATAGCCTCCTCGTTTTTTATAATGCATATCGATGGCGGGGTGTTACTCTCATTTTATTATTTTTATCTAAATTTGTGAATACTTGGTTTTTATTATTAAATTTGCAAATAAAGATAATTTAAGGTAAAAAAGAGTCGCTCCGGCAACTCTCTTCTCTAACATTTAATATTAAAGAAATCATGAAAAGATTTTTGGCTCTTTCGGTCGTGTTATGCTGCGCGGTAGTGGCTATGGCACAGTTGCGATTGCCTGCATTCTTTGGCGACCACATGGTGTTGCAACGAGATGTACCCGTAAAAGTGTGGGGCGAAGCTGCCCCCGGTAAACGTGTAACGGTAGAGTTGGCTGGTAAGAAAGCCTCTGCCAAAGCCGACAAAAGCGGTCGTTGGAGCGTGTCGTTACCTGCCCAACAAGCCGGTGGCCCTTACACAATGGTGGTAAAATCGGGCAAGGAGTCTATTGTCTATGAAGATGTATTGATGGGCGAAGTGTGGTTGTGTAGCGGCCAGTCGAATATGGAGTGGCGATTGCGTGATGTGCGTAATGCCGATACTGAAGTGGCTAATGCCAACTACCCGATGATGCGTTCGTTCAACGTAGCTCAAGCCATGGAGTATGCACCGCAAAGTGATTTGAGAGGCGAGTGGCAGGTGTGTTCACCGGCAACAGCACATGACTTCTCGGCTGTAGGTTACTTCTTTGCACTCAATGTACATGTTGAGACCGGTGTTCCTGTTGGTTTTATCAACTCTTCGTGGGGTGGTACCGATATTGAGTCATGGATGAGTCTCGAATCGATAGGCCAATTCCCTCAATATAATGAGCAATTGTCGCTCATGCAATCTGACGGTATAGAGGCCTATTTGGCCAATAGTCAAGAGCAATATCGTGCCTTTGAGAAGGCTATCCGCGAAGATGTGGGAGAGAACGAAAAATGGTATATGCCTACTGCCGATCGCTCTAATTGGGCTACTCACAAGGCCCCCTTGTTGTGGAATAACGAGGAACTTGGTCTTCTTGATGGTGTAGTGTGGATGAGCTATAAATTTACATTGCCTCAAGAGTTGCTCGGCAAGAATGCTATCTTGTCGCTTGCTTGTGTTGATGACTCTGATAGAACTTGGGTCAATGGTACTTTTATTGGTGAGACTCATGGCTATAACGTATTGCGTACCTATATTGTACCTGCTGAGGCTTTGACTGCCGAAAATGAAATTGTGGTGAAAGTAACCGATGGCGGTAGCGGTGGCGGTATTTGGGGTAATGAGTCGGACTTGTATATCATGGTCGATGGCCGACGCATATCGTTGTGTGGTGAGTGGAGCTACAAAGTATCGGTGTCAAACACCGACTACAATTATACCAATGTAGGCCCCAATTCATTCCCTTCGTTGCTGTTTAATGGTATGATTCATCCCATGATAGGATTGGGTATGCGTGGTGTGATATGGTATCAAGGTTGCAACAATACCGACCGTGCCCAACAATACTACGACCTGTTCCCTGCGATGATCAACGATTGGCGTGCTCGTTGGGGTTATGAATTCCCCTTCTACTGGGTACAATTGGCCAACTTTATGCAACCTGTTGAGGTGCCTGTTGAGAGCAATTGGGCTCGTCTTCGTGATGCACAAACAGCTACTCTTGCATTGCCCAAGACCGGACAAGCAGTTATCATCGACCTTGGTGAAGCCAACGATATTCACCCTCGTAATAAGCAAGATGTGGGTGCTCGATTGGCTCGTCACGCCTTGCACAACGATTATGGCATGACCGAGGTTTATCACCTTAGCCCCATGTGTAAGCAAGTGGTGCGCAACGACAATAAGTTGGTGGTTACTTTCGATAATGTTGCCGATGGTCTTCAAGTACATGGCCGTTACGGTTACCTCTGCGGCTTTGCAGTAGCCGGTGAGGATGGCACGTACCATTATGCACAAGCGTTGCTTACCAACAAGAACGAGGTGACTGTATGGTGCGATAAAGTGGCAAACCCTGTCAAGGTGCGCTATGCGTGGGCCGATAATCCCGATGATGCAAACCTTTATAATAGCGAGGGATTGGCTACAACGCCCTTTGAAGCTGAAATTGTAAAGTAATAATTTATATAGGAATTTGACAATGAAAAGAATCATCTTGATAGCCCTGTTGGGGCTTTTTCTCGTGGCTTGTGGTGATGTACAACCAACCGAAACGCTCTCGGGATTGCAACGTGAAAATTTTGTGACCGAAATAGGTGGTAAAACTACCGACCTCTATGTGCTTCACAATGCCAATGGCATGGAGGTGTGCTTTACCAATCATGGTGCACGCATTGTGTCGATAATGGTACCCGATCGTGATGGTATCATGCGCGATGTGGTTTTGGGTTTTGATGCAATAGATGGATATGTTGAAAAGGCTACCGACTTTGGTGCTATAGTAGGTCGATACGCCAACCGCATAGATCGTGGCCGTATTACCCTTGATGGTGAGGAGTATCAGTTGCCTTGCAACAACTATGGACACTGTTTGCATGGTGGTCCCAACGGTTTCCAGACACAAGTATTTGATGTGGAGTCGGTTACCGATACTACCATCGTTATGACCTATCTTGCTGCCGACGGAGAAGAGGGTTTTCCCGGCAATCTGTTGTGTCGCATAGCGTACACTCTCACCTATGACAATGCTGTAGCTATCGATTTCAGTGCCACAACCGACAAAACAACCGTGGTGAACTTGGCCAACCACGCCTATTTCAACCTCGATGGAGATGCCTCTAATAGCAATGCCGATTATATATTCCACATCAATGCTTCGGGTTATACTCCGGTCGATTCGACATTGATGACGAATGGTGAAATTCTTGCTGTTGAGGGTACACCTATGGACTTCCGTACCCCTACAGCCGTAGGTGCTCGCATCAATGATGCTGACGAGCAGTTGCAGTATGGCTTGGGATATGATCACAACTGGGTGCTCGATACTCAAGGCGACATGGCACAAGTTGCTGCACGATTGGTATCCCCTGCAACCGGTATTGTGTTGGAGGTTTATACCGACCAACCCGGCTTGCAGGTATATTCGGGTAATTTCCTCGATGGATCGGTTATTGGTAAAGGAGGTGTGCCATGTAACTATCGTTCGGCGGTCGTGTTAGAGACTCAAAAGTATCCCAATAGTCCTAACTTTGCACATTGGCCCTCGCCGGTGTTGCGTGCAGGCGAAACTTACAAAGCGACTTGCGCCTACAAGTTCTCTGTTGAGCAATAATATATAATGTATAGTTGAATACAATAAAAAATGCGACTCATCCGGGTCGCATTTTTATTATGTGTATTTGTCTCTGGTACTATGCTTTTTTCTTGTGCGTAAAGAATCGTACAACAAAGAATAGAGCGATTAACCCAAGTACAGCCCATATACCAATCTTAATGTAATGGCTGAACTCTTCGACTGTTGCGTTGAGTTGTTCGGGCGATACTACCGAGCGCAAGCCGTAGCCAATGAGGGCAAGCACCATGTTCCATGTGCCGGCACCTATTGTGGTGTAGAAAATAAACTTGCCAAAGTTCATGCGGGCCAAACCGGCAGGAATAGAGATAAGTTGGCGCACGCCGGGCACAAGGCGACCTATCAGAGTGGATATTACTCCGTGTTTGTTGAAAAATGCCTCGGCCTTGGCTATCTTCTCGGAGCTGAGCAAGCACAAGTGACCTATGCGACTATCGGCAAACTTATAGACAATGGGTCGTCCTATCCATTGTGCCAGGAAGTAGTTGATGATAGCACCCAAGTCGGCTCCGATGGTTGCACATATAATAACCATCACGAGGCTTACCTCGCCAAAGTAGGCTGCAGGAGGTACTACAATCTCCGATGGAAAGGGTATGAAAGAACTTTCGATGGTCATCAGTAAAATGATGGTCCACTCGTTAAGGTTTTCGATACACCATTGTATAAAAGGTATTGATTGCATATAAACTTATTATTTTAATAGGGTAAAAGTATATTACTCGCGATAGTAAATTCGTTTGACACGGCTCGATATCGATGTTAATACCTCGTAGGCTATGGTGTCAAGTTTTTGTGCTATCTCTTGTACTGGCAGGTGCTCGCCAAATATCTCCACACGGTCGCCTTCATTGCATGGTATGTCGGTAACATCAATCATGCATATATCCATGCACACATTGCCTATGATAGGAGCGCGATGTCCGTTGACCAATACCTCACCACAGCCATTTCCCAAGCGACGGTCAAATCCGTCGGCATATCCAATGGGTATAGCTGCTATGCGTGATGTGCGAGTGAGTATGCCTTTACGTCCATATCCAATGGTGCATCCGGCCTCATATTCATGTATTTGCAGAATTGTAGTCTTAAGAGTGCTCACAGGACGCAGTATTTGTGGCGTATCTGTAGGCGAAACACCGTATAGACCTATGCCCAGGCGCACCATATCCATTTGGTGTTCAGTAAATCGAGTTATGCCGGCTGTATTGAGTACGTGTCGCAGTACTTTATGTTTTGAGGCATTTTGTATGCTATCGGCACATCGGCTAAATGTAGTTACCTGTTGTTGTGTGTAATCATCGTGTATAGCCTCATCGCTGCACGCAAGATGGGTAAATACCGAGCGAGCCATCAGTACGATTTGCGACTGAAGGATGCTTGCCAATTCATCTATTTGGTTTTCGGTGAAGCCCAATCGGTGCATGCCGGAGTCTATCTTTATATGTATGGGATAGCCCGAAACACCCAACTTCTCGCCCTCGGCAAGTAGTGCATTCAGCAGGTTGAAACTGTAAATTTCCGGTTCGAGTCGGTAGCTGAAGAGAGTTCGGAAACTACTTATCTCGGGATTCATCACAATAATGGGCATAGTAATGCCGGCTTTGCGCAGTTCGGCACCTTCATCAGCAACGGCTACAGCCAAATAGTCAACACCATGCTCCTGCAAGGTCTTAGCAATCTCATACGAGCCGGCTCCGTAGCCAAAAGCCTTCACCATACATACCACTTTAGTGTCTGGTTGCAACATGCTGCGGTAGCTGTTGAGGTTGCTTACAAGTGCATCGAGGTTTACTTCAAGAATGGTCTCGTGTTGTTTTAACTCTAAAGCCTCTGAGATGAGTTCGAAGTGGAAATCGCGAGCGCCCTTGATAAGTATCAGCTCATTGTGGAACATATTGGGCGTGAGTGTCTCGGTAAACTCGCGAGTACTATTGTAAAATTCCTTCTCAATATCAAAGAGATAAGCATTGTCCGATATGATAGGACCAATGCCAATAAGGCGTTCTATGCCTTTGCGTTTGAGCAAGTCCGATACCTTACGATACAGTGCTGCCGGCGGGAGTCCTGTTTGGAAAATGTCCGATAAGATGAGCGTGCGCTTCATGTTGCCGGTCGATGCGCGACGAGCCTGAAAGTCGAGTGCTATAGTGAGCGAGTCCATATCGCTGTTGTAGCTGTCGTTGATTATCAGGCAGTTGTTGTTGCCTTCCTTAACCTCCATGCGCATGGCAAGGGGCTCCAATCGTTGCATTCGTTCTTTTATTACATCGGGCTGACGATTGAGGTAAAGCATGATTGCCAAACAATGAATGGCATTTTGAATTGATGCATCGTCGGTGTAGGGGATGGTAACCTCAAGCAAGTATTGCAGGTAGGTGTATTGAATAAGCGTGCTGTTTTCGCCCTTTTCAATTGACGATATATATAGCGGCTTATCACGGTCTTTGCGCGACCATGCTATCTCGTATGCGCCCAAGCATCGTTTCTCGACACAATCGCTTATAATTTCATTATCGCCATCGTAGATGATACAATCGCAACCTTGCAATAGTGTGAGCTTTTCCATGCACTTTTGTTGTACCGAGGCAAATCCCTCTTGGTGTGCATCGCCAATGTTGGTAATAAGGCCGATGGTAGGGTGTATAATCTCCTCTAATCGATGCATCTCATCGGGACGAGAGATACCTGCTTCAAAGAGGGCCAACTCGGTTTTTTCGTTCATCTGCCATACCGATAGGGGTACACCGGTCTGTGAGTTATAACTACGAGGTGAGCGTACAATGTTATAATCTTCTTGCAGGAGTTGGTGCAACCACTCCTTTACCGATGTTTTACCATTACTACCTGTGATGCCTATAACCGGTATGTCGAATTGTCGGCGGTGGTGTGCTGCAAGCATTTGCATGGCGGATAAGGTGTTGGATACTTGCAGAAAGTTTGCCTCCGGCATTTCATCGGCCTCGGCCGGCTTATAGTTGATAACAAAGTTGCGTACACCTTTGTCATAAAGTTCTTTGATGTATCTATGTCCGTCGTTGCGTTCTGTAACGAGGGCAAAGAAGATGCTCTCTTCGGGAAATGTCAGCGAGCGACTATCGGTAAGAAGTACCGATAGTGAACAATCGGCATGCATGTTGCATGTTGCCTTGATGATTGTCGCTATTTGCGAAGTAGTGTAATTCATCTTATCTTGATATTTGTTGTTTCAATTCTTCTATTTCTTTGCTATAGTCGATGTCTTGGTATGTTTGCTCCATTTGCTTCATTTCAGCTATGAGTTTTAGGGCAAATTGTTGATAAGCATCGTTGTTGGTTCCGTTCAGTGGACGGTGGCGTAGGCTACGGTCTATTTTTATGCAATGCTCGGCTATAGTGCGTGTTTCGTTGGTAAAATATGTCTCCGATAGGCGTTCGCAAATATATGCTACGGCTTGTTGCGAGGGGTGTGTCATGTCATCGGCATAGAAACGGTAATCACGAAGTTCGTCAAGTACAATCTCATATGCAGGAAAATAACTGCACCACTCTGGATGATTTTTACACAATCTATCTACAGCCAACAGCAGTGTTGATTTGCTCAGCTGATTGTTGTGTGCGCCATCGCTCATGTGGCGAATAGGGCTTACGGTGAAGAGTATTTTACATTGTGGGGCGTAGACCGAAAGCTTTTTTAGTAGCTTTTCCCAACGCTCTACAATTTCATCTATTTGCAATAGTGTACGTTCAAATAGTCGTGCCGGTTGCTTGTGGCAATTGGCAACGACTTCGCCACTCTCAATCAAGCGATATACGTATGCTGTGCCAAAGGTTACTATAAGGTGGTGACAACGGTTCAGTATCGATGAGGCTCGGTTGAAACTCTCGTTGATGTGTCTAAGGGTGTCCTCTGCCGATGTACTTGAGAATTTACCATGATGATGGTAAGAATACCATAAGTCGCCACTCTTTAGTAGTTCGTCTTGGCGGTATTCCTGCATGCTCATGAGTCGGTCGAGTGCATTGGCTATCGACTCAGGATTGTATAGTGTGCCAAAGGGATTGCATTCTATCGCAAATTTGGCTTTTTGTAAATAATCGCCTACGTTGTCGGTAAAGCATGAACCCATCAGTAGCATGGGGCTACCATGTTGTAGATAGCCTTTTTGCTCTTCTATTACTATGGGTGTATTCCACTTCATTGACCTCTGATTTTGTGATTTCAAATGTAGCGATTTTTTACGACATATAAGTGTTAAACAATTCTATTTTAACACCGAACAAATAAAAATAAAATAAATGGTAAAAATACCATAAAAATATTTGGTAAAACTACCATTGTTGTATTATCTTTGCCTTGTCGTTCAACGATAACTCCTATAAAGATTGTGTAATATAATAGTGTATAATAAGTATGAAAATGTATTTCCGTAATGACTTTGAACGTGACTTTATGAAAGCCTATGAGCAAGCCCAGAAGGAGTGTGGAAAGAATGCGCTTTTTATGTCGCCTCGTGAGTTGGTAGCAAAGGTGGTAAATTCACCCGCTCCCAAATTTTATATTACCTACGAGATGGCTCGTCGCAATGTGAGCGCTTTGCTGCGAGGACTCCACACCGACTGTAATAACAAGCTCAAGATGCAAATGTATGCCGATATTGCTCGTCTCACTATTGACTATCAGCGCCGTCATAAACGCTATAGCGACGATTTTAATGGTGCGCTCATGGCGGTATTGTCGGAGTATCAGGCTCCACGCTTCTATATCACCGAGAAGAGTGCCTACAATATGGTGTGTGCTTTGCGTCGTCGCGAGCGACAAAGAAGAATTCGTCTAACCCTTACACAAAACATGCAAGATGGAAAATAACAACAAATCTATTTTTGAAAAGGTCTCTTTTCCCTATACCTATGATTTATTAAAGGAGTCTCTTGTGGCCGATAGTGCCTATATTGCCCGATCGGTATATGATATATCGGCCGAGAAGTCTTCGGTGCTTCCTATTATTATTACTGAGGATGATCGAGATTTTATCATCGCTCGCATCTCACGCGCTTGTGTCGATATAGTTACTCGTCTTGTAGCGTACATAGACGAAGAAACACAGTTTGATGACGAGCCCTATACCTTTGTCCTCAAGCTTCCTTCGTGTCGTAATGTAGCTATCGATATGCTCATTTCGCATGAGCTGCATCGGGCTATTGTTGCTCATGTATTAGCCGGCTGGTACGAGATGCGATTGCCCGAAATGGCTGTACGTCAGTGGCAACTTTATGAGGCTGCTATTGCTATGGTGCGCCACGACGTATATATGGCACGAGGCAAAGTGCATCGTGTAGGTACTTATTTTTAGTATTTGTCTGATTGTGTTGCAGTGCCCTCGTTGAGGCGAGGGTGCTGTTATTTTATTTCCATGGCCTGCGGTGCAGGAAGTTGTAGATAGGGCGTGGTAACATACCTACCAACACCGGTCGCAACAGCATGAGGTAGTGCCAAAAGGGTAGGCGTAATTTATGAAACGCGTGCCAGAAGGTGTATATCTCGTTGCGACGATTTTTCCACTTGCGATTGACAAATGAGTTTTCGTCATCGCGATAACGGAATAGAACTTCTTGCAGGTTGTATCCACGGTATCCATGTGCATATAGACATACCATCATGTAGTAGTCTTCTACTCGGTGCATGTGTTTGTCGCTTTTGTATAGTCCTATTTTCATGATAGCTTCGCGACGTATCATGCTTGTGGGGTGCGAGTGGGTTATGCCATGTGCAAAGTCGGCCGGTTGTGGGCGTTCCTTGTAGTGCATAGTCATAAAGTCTCCCTTTTCATTGAAGTGAATGGCCGATGTTCCTACAATGGCGTATTGAGGATTTTTCTCCAGCAACTCCACCTCTTTTTCCAGTCGGGTAGGTAGCGATACGTCATCGCTATCCATAATCGCTATATACTTACCTTGGGCTTGTTCTATGCATCGGTTCAGTACGATGTTGCAACCCACATTTTGTTTGTTGCGCAGTACCTTTATGCGGTTGTCTTCTTGTGCAAGCCGGCATGCTATTTCATAGCTGTTGTCGGTCGAGGCATCATCGCATATTATCATCTCCCAGTTGCGATATGTTTGTGTTATAATAGATTCAACGGCTCTGCGCAAGCTCGTGGAACTATTATACACGCCCATCACAACTGTTACGGTGGGTGTTATGTGGTTATCCTCTTTTATGTTGCACATATCTTTTTAGTTCTCGTTTTTCCTCTTTTGTCAGTACTCCCCAATATATAGTTGTTGCGTAGGCTATTAGGTACGCAGGAATGCCTAATATCAGCCACAACCAGTTAAGGGTGTCTGTTATATAATAATCGATAGCGTAGAAAGGCACTATGCACAATAGTGTTGCGCTACACAATCGGCCAAATACTCGTGTAAAGTAGCGAGTGGTTTTTAGTTGCAATTGGTATCGATAATAGACGTTATTGGCTATGGTTGCCAATATTGTTCCGCCGGCCAGTGATACAATTACTCCTATTATGCCATAATGTGGAGCTACGCAATACGATATTATTACGCCGGCAAAGATAGAGATAAAATTGATAATAGCCATTGTTCGCACTCGGCCTTTTGCTTCTATCAGTGCATTGCCATAGTCTTGTGTTTGTTGTACAATCCACGAAACCATCATAATCAAAGCAATAGTATAAGCCAAGTTGTATTCCTCGCCGACCCATAGTTTTATAAAATCTTGTCCAAATATGGCAAATGTACTCAGTACTCCCATTTGTACTATTGCTATGATACGGCCTATTTGTATCATATTGCGAGTAATACTCTCGCCCGATGCATCATCCTTCATCACACGTGATGCGTGGGGAAGGGTCATGCGGTTGATGGTCTCAGCAAAGTAGCCATACATATTGCCAATCAAGATGCCTATACCCATGATTCCCACGGTTGTGGTATCAAACTGCATACCGGCTACGACCGGTGCTGCATTCCATTGCAAGGCGCATGTTGTGGCATAGAGGGCTATCCATCCCGTATATTTAAGGATGGGGCGATAGTCGAGGTGTGTCTTAGCAAATATTTGTTTGCGACCGATGTGTTGGCTGATATAGATAAGTGTTGCTACTACCATGCCTATGTTCAGTGCCATTTCCATGAGGATCAAGGCGAGTGCCTTAAAGCCACACAATAGTAGTGCTACAACGCATACAATCCTAATCAGGTACTTGATAGGTTGCAATATACGTGGAAAGGCAAACAAGCCACAGCCATTGCATATTGCCGTAAAGGCATTGCCGGGAATGATAATAGTGTGTGCCGCAATGACAACCAGTATCATTTGTCGTACATGCGACAACTCACTCGTTGTAAATTTGCTACTCCATATTTGCTCGCAGTTGAGGTAGATGCAAGCTCCCACCGTGAGTAATATCAGGGTGATAATACCATACACACCTATTGCCGTAGTAAGAAATCGCGCCTCGTTGTCTGCATCATTATGTGCGCGATAGTGTGCCACATAGCGTGTAATAGTCTTGCTCATGCCCATGTCGAGTAGCAAGAGGTAGGGTATCATGGCACCCACCAAGGTGTAAAGACCATATTGCGATGCACCTAAGTGGCGCACGACAAAGGGCGTAAGAAATGCTCCTGCTACGGCTATCAGTAGCAAGTTGATGTAATTATATAATGCGCCTTTGCGTGCCTCGTGCTTCATGAGTCTATATGGTAAAAAGGTCTTTAGAGCCACATGTGCCTCTAAAGACCCTATTCATGTATTGAGTGGAATATTAGTTGCAACCACCGTTGCAGCCATCGCAACAGCTATCGCTGCAACCACCATCGCCACAACCGTGGCTACCGCAGCAACCACAACCATGTTTGGGGTTCAACTCCTCTTCTGTCGCATCGCGTACAACTTTTACTACACCTTTGTAGTGAAGATTTTCACCAGCAAGGGGGTGGTTGAAGTCTACTGTTACACCATCGTTCTCTATCATGAGCACAATACCATATACGACAGCACCTTCGGTAGTGCGCATAGGTATTTGTGCGCCGGGAAACACGCGCTTGTCTATCTCGCCCTCCTCGTTTTCAAATACACTGCGGTCGAGTTTCATCATGTGTTCTTGTGAACGGGGGCCGAAGGCGTCCTCTACATTGAGTGTAAAGTCAAAGCTTTCACCCTCTTCAAGGCCCTCTATGCGTTCCATAAATTTAGGTACTACGGCTTCGTCTACACCGTATACAAAACACTCGGGAGCTTCAGGCTCTGTGCTGAACATCAACTCTTCGGCTTCACCGTCGGTATAGGCATACAACTCATATTCGAGTTCTACCCATTTTCCAAATCCAATTTTCATTTTTGTTATTTTTTTAAATTGTTATTACTCGGTTATATAGCCATCTTCGTGGCAATATTTGGTATCATAAACATCCAAGATGCGCTCTACGTTGAAGTAGAAACCCTCAATGTTACGATTGTTCTTTTCTATCTCTATATAGTCGTAGCAAGGTGCTACAAAGATAAATTCAACACCTTTCATACCCAGACAGTTCAGTACCAAGTACTCGTGTGAGGGATATATCACATGCCATGCTGTTTCGGGGGTAATGCCATCGCCGGTACTCAATATCGCATCAATTAAGTGATTTAAGCGGTATTGCCATATCGCTGCTTCTTTGTATTTATTTACGCCCTTTAGTGCATAGATAAGAATATTTATTTGTCGCAAGTCGAATGGGTCATCATTGAGTGTTTGTTGAGCAAACTTTATTAGGTTTTCATACTCAGCCACGCTCAGTTTGCGACCTTGTTTGTATAGGTGGTCTATCTGATGAGCAAACTCTGACTTTCGGTATGGATTGTAGTCTTCTTGAAATGTATAGCCAAGGTAGTAGTAGCAATACTCATCAAGCGTCATTGTTGTATCATTCGAGTTGTATTTGGCTGTGAGTGTAGGGTAGTAGTAGGGCGAATAAGGATCATTCACCGCCTCCTTTATTTGTGTCATATCAGGCAATACCACTTCATTTTCTGCCTCGGTCTGTGCCCATAGGCTACCGCACATCAATGTTGCGGATAGTATGAGTAGTATCTTTCTTAATATATTGTGTGGCATTGTGTCGTTTTCTTGTCGTTATTGGGGTGGCGCTCTATTGGCACACTTATCCTTGCAAAGTTACTCATTTTTACGACCTCTTTTGTATGGAATTTTTTATTTAACAAATCTTTGCAAATGAGACGTTCTTTGCATAAGTAGCTATATAATAAAATCTACCCCGAAAGTATGCTTTCGGGGTAGATTGCTGATGTGATTCTTATACTTTTTTTAGAAATAGTAGCGGAAGCCAACTTCGGGCGATGACAATAGAGCAAAATTAAATGTGCTGATAGGACCCTCGGGCAACAAGTTGTAGTTGAGATTTACAAGACTCATTGAAATACCAAGGTTTTTAGTAGGCATATATTCTAATGCAAAAATGTCGAGGCCGAATGCAAACAGACCGGTTGAATAATCTTCTCCGGCAGCAAATCCACCTCCTATTTTGAATTCGGGTGTATAGTATAATTTATCTACCAGTTTTACGTAATAGGCAAAAGTGGGTTGGATTGTAAAAAGGCTTATTCCTTCACTTGTAGAGAAAGATAGCTCAGCTCCTAAACGGAAATTGTCTGCTATGAAGTATGAAAATTCGGGTGCAAGCGAGAATGTTACTGCCGATACCGAAATGTTTCCTTCGCCTACCGATGTTACTCCTAAACCAAGGCTTCCGCCAAAATACATATCGCCTTTTTCTTGCGCAACGCTGTTACCTGCAAATAATGCGCTTAAACAGAGTAAGAGTGTTAATAGTTTTTTCATTTGGTATAATTTTAAGGTTAATAAATTGTGGTTAATATTTGCTCATGACAGTTGGGTGTATAGATTATTCTATTTTTTTTGTAGTGAATGTGCAAATGAAATAAAAAAATAATAAGATAGCAAGTATTATCTTAGTTTTTTAAAAATTATAGTAAGGTCATAAGGGCGCTGGCAAGGATACCTCCGCAGGCAAGTAGCTTGATGCCGATGCTTACAAAGAACGATAGGAAAGAGCCCAGCGCAGCCTTCATTGCACCTGATGTCGATTGTCGCGATACAATAATTTCGCCCACGAGTGCTCCTACAAATGGTCCGGCCATGGGACCCCACGGCCATGGTAAGAACATGCCCACAAGCAGGCCTATTATTGCGCCCCATTCGCCACCTTTACCTCCTCCAAATCGGCGTGTCATCCAGGGGGTAAGGAATATGTCGAGTATTGTAAGTATCAATGTTATCACTCCCCATACTATAAGTGTAGCAGTGCTCACCGTTACATATCCACTCCAGTGTGCAAGTAGGAGGGACAGGTAGCAAAAAGGTGTGCCTGCCAGTGCGGGTAATATACATCCTGCAATACCTATCAGATATAGGATAATTGCAATAATTATAAGTATTATATCCATAGTTGTCAATGATGAGTTCTTTTTATAATATGTTATATAACGCAAATATAGTGTTTTTTGTAATAAAATGCTGTGTTTGTGTCGAAAATAATGATTTTTTGCAATGCCCGAAATCTTTTTGTCTCATCGATATTGAGGATGGGTAAAAAAAAGAGTAAAAAAAATTGTTTAAACACATTTTTTCTTTACATTTGCATGTTAGATAATTATCAAATTTATTCACTAATAATTTAACTTATGAGAAAATTTTTACTAACTCTTTTTGCAGCCGTTGTTGCTACATTGTCAATGGCGCAAGATTATCCCGAGGTTACATCGGTTGAAGAGCTTAATGCTCAACCTGATGGTACAACGGTGTTATTCCGCGATCTCCGCACTATCGTTGTAGAGGAGGATTTTGGATACTATGTGTCTGAAACCACTTGTTTGGAAGATGGTGTTACCGAAATTACAGGTAACGTATATCCTATTCCCTCATGCTTTACTGCAGTAGGTCGTCTTGTAAAAGGTACTGACTATGAAGGTAACGAGTATCGTGAGTTTGAAGTAGAGAAGGTTGAGTATGTGTCTGAGTTTGAAACTCTTGGCGATCTTATGAACTATGCAGCCAATGAATCAAACCGCGAAATTATGCTCAATTCAAAAATTGTTAAAGCTCTCACTGGTACCGCTACTATTACTCACGTTTCGGGCAATAACGTATTCTTCTACACCACAGTGCAAGGTTACTACGGAAGCAGCAACATTTATGGCATGATGGTTTGTGAAGATACTTCTGACTCATACACTTACTTCGTAGGTGCTGAGCTTGTTGCTAGTGATGGTTGGTCGGGTTACTATACTCCCACTTACAAAGAATATAACGATGATTACGAACTTGTTGCACACAAGGGTGGTAACTTTAAGCTAGGAAGAGGTCTTGATATATGGGCCGCAAACTGGACTCCCATTCGCATTGCCTATGAGTCAACTGACTTTGAGAGCGTATTAGACAACTATGTAGGCGAGGCTCAACCTATACGTTTGGCTCCCGGTGGTACTTTCGTTGAAAGAGATGGCAAGTATTTCTATGAAATCACTATCCGAGTTGAGAAATACGACTATGAGACTTGGGAAAGCTACTATGAAGACGTTGACGTAGTTATTGAGGTTGCAAGTTCTTTGATCGACCTTAGTGAGTATGTAGGCAAAAAATGCGAAGAATACCTCTGTGGTGTTTGGGATTATTGCAACATTGGCGATACCGATCGTCTTCTTCTCAACGAGTTCTTGGGTTCTGAAGCTCACTTTAATTCTATTGAGGAATTCCTCACTCAATATGGTGCCAGCGTTTACGAAGAGGATATTCCCGCTGTATTCGATGCTCCTCTTACCGTTACTTACGTGCTTGA